>Ga0256405_10002080_pt1 | contig 48840 bp, 89 predicted proteins | sample RumenRJG_02DNA_FD_189096 | JGI IMG/M metagenome (GOLD analysis project Ga0256405, IMG submission 189096) | Bovine rumen microbial communities from Lethbridge, Alberta, Canada - RJG_02 | ecosystem: Host-associated > Mammals > Digestive system > Stomach > Rumen | place: Canada: Alberta...
AATATGGGATTTTTCAAGGAACTAATTGATATTGTCAAAGACAGAATGACACCGGAAGGCACTACACGAATTGCCGAAACTGAAGATGGAAAATTTCGTTTTCAGGTCTATGGAATGAATGATTATGAAATGGAACAAGGTGCTTTTTCGTGTATGAACGAGGGCTGGCATACAATGCGGTTAAATATAGACCATCACATAAAGTTCAGTAAAATGTTTGCTATTTTTGATACACTCAAAGAAGCAGAAAATTTTAGAAATTTCATTGAAACCTATTGTGATAAAGAAAAATTAGATTACAAACGAGCAACCACAGTAAAGAATGTTTACTAAGGAGAACTAAAATGAAGAAAATCTTTTTGATTGTTATGTTGTTCGCACTTTCTGCTTTCGCCGATGAAATGTGTGTTGTTACATTTAAGATTAAGCAGTCCACATTCACGCTGAGTATTAGCGAACATATCAAGAACGAAGCAAATAAGCAGTTCCTCCAAATTCCTGTGGATTGTGATTTCTACAATACATTGAGCATTGGTCAGGAACTTCACAACGAATTTAAGGTTGGTTCGTTCATTTTCAATGGTGATTTTTCTCGCTTGAAGATTACAGTTGAAAATAAACAGAAGGTAAAGAAGTAATGAACAGAAAAGAAATTCTTCAGTGTAGAGATTTTCTTAAAAGTCTCGGATTGACTCGTTGGAATGGGCGAGACTGGAAGTTTAATGATAAACTAATCAACCCAAGTTATAAGATTATCTATGAATATGCTGGGACTTTCGTGATTTATACCCGAACTGAAGTAAGAAAATGGGATGGTAAGTACGAATTGGTTACAAATTCTTGGTATGACTTTTCAGGAGATTTGGAAGAATTTAAGGTAGAAGTAAACAGTGCAGTTGAAAATTACAAGAAAGCAGCACAGAAAATTAAAGAACTCAAAGCTCAAGAGGATTTTTAATGACTAAAAAAGATTACATTGCACTTGTTTATGAATTTGGTTTGTATTATGATGCTGATACTACTTCGGCATATTATAATGAATACCCGATTTGTGGTTACAGACCAGACCGGTCAAATTTCGGAACTAACGATTGGAGTTCAAAAAGTTTAATTATTTTTGAAAATTATACTGATAATCTTAACGAATACGGACACTATTCTGGTGTATATCAGGACAAATTTGCTACTAAAGTAGAAGAAGCTCGTCAGTTGATTTCAAATCAAATTGTTTCTATTAAAAACAAGTACATAAATGCCCGATTGGAAAAAATGGAAAAGGATTTTTGATGAGAAAGAAAGATATTTTAAACATTTGCGACCAACTTGGAATTACTTATCAAGCTCAACCAGGTTTCCAAAACGAATCTTTATTCTATAAGGATTTTTATGTTGGTAGTATTGACAAGTTCGGAAGAAAGTATTCTATCTATATGAGCCACGTCCCTAAAGAGATTGACGAAGGTGGATTGTTGGAAACTAAAGATAAAATAATTGCCGCATTGAATTTCAAAATCAAGTCCGCAAAGGAATTTGAAGCATTGAGGCGACAAGTGGAAATGGAGAAAGATTTTGAATAAGCAAATAGAACCAATTAAACAGATTGCGACTGAACTCGGTATCATTTTTGAAGATGATACTAAGGGTTGGCAGTGTTCAGTCAAAATTCCGTCTGCATATTATGTGACAGATGGTGATTATATTGAAGACCCAAGCACAATTTATATTTTCCGTTATGACGAAGAACGAATTACAGATTGTTTGTGTTTCACTAATCTAATTTTTGATACTGAACATAATAACAAACTAATTTGGGTAGGACACGATAATTATGACCCAGTAATAAAAACCCCCAATTATAAAGAAATTAAACAAACATTAACCAAGTGCCTGAAAGAGTTGAAAGAAAAAGAAGAACAACTTAAAATCAAAAACTTAGAAAAGGATTTTCAATGATAATGATACTAAATTTAACATTAGCATTTTTTGGTTTTGTAATCATTATCGCAGCCATTCTTGCCTTAAAAGGAATGATGAAGGTTAATGATTACAAAGTTAAGCCTTATGACAATACAATTTATCCAAGTCAAGCAGTTGAAATTGCTAAAAAATTAGCCGCATACAAAACAAATTTCACTCGTTTTCCTGAACAAACGGCTACAAATGAAATTGAATTTATAGATACGAAAAATGTTGTGATTTTGAAAGTTTCTAAGGTATCGTGTTATAGTTATATAACTGGAATTAAGAACCATCAGGGTTATCTGTATTCCATAATAAAAGATTATGTTGTTCTCAAAAGTTATACTTCGCTTGACGAATGTATGAGAGATTACCAGCAAAATTATTGTTTGTTTGTAAAGAAAATCAAAATTGCAGACAGACTTAAAAGTTTACAAGAGGATTTCTAATGAACAAAAAATATGAAACAATGGCAAAGTTCAATATGTCAATGGTTCGCTATTTCGCAGATAAGTGTGGAACTGTTGGCCTGTATGATACTTACGATTGTAATTTTAGACCATTGGATTTTAGTCAGTCCGATTTAAATTTATGGAAAATAATTGCTGCGTTTAGTAGTGATAATGACTTTGAGAATTTTCGTATTGTTCCAGAACAATATGCGATTGAAAGAGTTAATAATTACTCAGCATATCAACTGGAAAAATACAAAAAACCAGTTTTGATTTTCAAACGAATTAACAATAATAACTGTGATTGGGAAATGTTAATGCAGATTACCAAGCCGGCTTTACTTTGTCAATACATAGATGGTGTAAAATATGCTTATGGATTGTCTGCTCAGGGAACTCCACTCCAGCTTGGTGTGCTGAACACTAGAGATGATTTTGATTGTTTCAAACGCAGATATACAGAAATAGAAAAACAAGTAGAAAGCAATTTTAAAGAACTTGAACGATATAAGTTGCTCAAAAAGCAATACGAAGAAAAAATTAGACTAATGAGAATGTCAGATGACTTTTGATGAATACTACAATTTGATGGACAAATACGGAATTGAAGTAGACGCAGATTTGTATCTGTGTTATAGAAATTATTTGCTGGGTAGAATTGAAACAGACACAACTTATGAAGACCCAAATCGTAATGTTGCTTTTATTACTTATAATAACAATGGAAAGCCGATGCGACTGTTAAATCCTATCGCAATAGATAATTTGTTAAAACACAGAACATTGGAAATAAAGAAGCAAAATGTAAAAGATAAAATAAATAAACTGAATGAGGACTTTGTATGAATGGTGTTGATTTTGAAAATTTTTATAAGAAATTTAATTTGAAATGGGACTTTCTTAATACAAATAATTTTGAAACCAATTTACTTTATAGAGATAAATTTGTGTGTTCATATTACAAGAACCCCGAATCAGGTGAACGATTTATCCGATTTCCAGGTAAATGGTGGGCAGTTTCAAACTATAAAAAAGCTTGCGAATGTTTTGAAACATACTGCCGAAAGACAATAAAAGAGATTGACGAATTTTATAAACTGAGACGAATTAAAGAGGATTTTGAATGACACAAGCAGAACTTGTAACATTATGTAAATCACTTGGTTTCTGTGGTGAGCCAGGCAGATGTGTAAGAGGTTCATATTATGCTAATTTGAATCCCGAAAAATATACAGGTCCGACACTGATTTATCAACCAGTTGATGACACAAATGTTTATATTAGTCCTAGAGTTCATATTATGAAAAAACCACACTTCTTTGCTGGTGTTCATAAAATATATGCTTATGAAGGAGTTAAAGACCCTAAATCAGAAACATATTCAATGAAAGAAAAATACCCAAAATATGATTTGAGTGATGATGAACAAATTAAAAAGGCACTGGTTGATTTACAGAAACAATGGAAAAGCGAACTGAATAAAATCAGAGAAGAAGAAATAAAAGGAGACTTTTATGACACTTAAAGAACTTGAAGAATTTTGTAATGGATTGGGTTTTGATGGAAAAATCGGGCAATGCTGTGGCATTGATGGTGCTTTGTATTGCGATTTGGGTTATGAGTATGACGGCCCAACTGTAATATATTCTCCGCCTGGTGAAGAATATGTTTATATCGCAGAAGTTTTGACAATGAAAAAGAGTAAAAATAAGCATTACACTTATGAATATGATAGCATTGAAGGTGGAACTGAATTTGAAGATGATATGACTATTATCTATCCTCAATACAAATTAAAAGATACTGAAGCAGTTCAAAAAGCAATTTATGCTTTGAAACACGAATGGAAAGAATGTTTAACAAAAATACGAATAAGGAAAGCAAAAAGTGACTTTCGCTGAGTTTAAAAGAATTTTAAAGAAATATAATTTAGCAAATAAAGATGCTTCGGATAAGGAAATTGAGTATGTTTATAGAACATGGTCAGTTAAGACTTTTTGCACAGACATAAATTCTAAACATTTAACCTTCATTAGAGATAATGATTTACATTTGTATTCTATGACACAGGACGAATTTATAGAACTGTTGAATATGAATATGGAACTGCTTAAGTACTATAAATGCGAACAAAAAATTATAAAGATGAATGAAGATTTTATATGAGTAGTACAGTTAAAATTGAACCAAACATATTAGCTTATCTAAAAGCGAACTGTCGCTTTGTGTCAGCATTTGGTGAAACTTATTATTGGAAAAGATTTAACTATTTTAATTTGTTTTTGTATCCGGAAAAATTGGATATAGCCAGTCACGAAAGGGGTCTGGACGGAAAACCACTTGACTTAGGAGAAATGGAATTACTTTGTAAATATAAGTTTTGGTATCAACTTAATTATGATGAATTCCTGAAAATGATTAGCGAAGTAGAACTTTTTGATAAAGAACTAAGTTTAGTTGAAAAATATAAATCCATTGAGAAGGATTTTTAGTATTGTTTTTTGACAGGATTTTTCTAAATTAGAAATATGTATATAAACTTTCCACAAAAATCTTTTCCAATGTATTTCAAGCGTTTCCTTGATACTGGTAAGCATTATGCCATTTTCTTTAAAGATGTTGTTCAGGACACTTATGCTATCAGTATGAAACCAGAACCAGTTAATAATTATTGTGGATTGCCGGTTTTGAAAGTCATTGACCTGAATACTTTGGATAAATTGGAACCCGAATTTGTGTGGAAAGTTTTTGAACAAACTTTGAAAGAACTTGATGTTGCGGAGGATTTCTAAATGCTCATTGGACTTATTAAATACAAATTAGCCAAACGCAAAGTCATTAAAAATATGGAATTCTATGTAGATGTTGAAGATACTTATCTGACAAACATTTTTAATCACTACTTAGATTATTTTGAATACATTAAAGATATGGTTATGAAGCGTTATGAGTTAATGGTCGGTTATGGAAAAGAAGATTACTTTATTGACGATAGCAGATGGTATATTGAAGAACTGAATAAAACCAAAAGAGAAATTGAAGAAGTTTTCAAGAAAGAACGATTTAATGTTCAGCTCATAAAGGCTATGAATAATAAAGGTCTTTTTACAGATTACAGAAAAGGCCAGGCTGAAAGCATTATTGAAAACTTTTACAAAGCCAAAGAGATTTACGAAACTCGTTACCAAACATTCAGTCCTGAATTGTTGGTAAAAGAATACAAAATCAAACAGAAACTAAAAAGATTACAAGGAGACTTCTAATGTACGAAGAATACGAATTTTCAGACCAGTTTATGCGTAATATGACACATGAAATTGAACGATATGTAGAAGCAAGTCGTAATCATATTAAAGGCCTTGAAGGTAAAGTTGATTTTTTGGAAGACCAAATAATTACTTTGGAAAAGCAACACGAACAATTACAACTGTTGGTTGAAATGATTAAAAGAGAAAATGAAGCTCTCAAAGCCTATATTAAATCTGGCGAGAAGATTCTCAAACTTGAAAAGGATTTTGCTGATGACACGAATGGAAGCATTTGAGAAACTAGCAAAAAATAACGGACTTGATATTGAAATAATTGATAATGTTCATAGAGCTTGGTTCAATGATAAAGATTTCGTGATGAGCATAAACACAAGAAAAGAATTCCAAGCTTTAGAAGTTGCGTCAAAAGTATTGGGTAGAAAGTTTATGTTGTTCAAACAATATACGGACATTGGACCGAGAATTTATACGAAATTAGACAAACAAATTAAACAACTAATCGGCGATTTTAAAGTAGCCCAGGTAGAAGAAAGACTGGAGATTATGGGAAATGACTTTAAATGATTTTATGGAACTCTGTGAGAAAAACCATTTACAACCTGAAGAATACAGTAAAAATTGGTATATTGCTAACATAAAATCAAAGTTTATAAAAGCAACTTGGATAATTTGTTATTGTACTACTGATGAGAAAACTGTATTACCGAATGACATTAGTACTGATGGTAAAACAATTACTTATAATGGAAATGTTTTATACAATGAAACTGATTTCAACTGTAAACTTAAAGTTGTTAGAGAATTGGTTAGACTCTGTAAACAAAGAGAAGTTGAAAATAAACTGGAAGATTTGAAAAATGACTTTTGATAACGATGATATGGTTAGAATTTGTGATAAAATCACAGACAAGTGTGGTGTGCCTTGGGTTGAGCAGGTTCTTCGCATAACAGATGAAAATTATATGCCGTTGATTAACTGGGGCAAGTCACCTTGTAGAGGACGCGGTCTTTCGTATGGATTTTATAACAATGCTTCAAATAAAAATCAAGCTGAGTGGATTCATAATAAAACTTATAATGTTGTTTTTAACTTCGCTTTTAATACTCTGGTTGATTTAGACATTGACAAAGACGGAATTTACTATTACGAAAATCTTGAAGTTGATATAAACAACGAATGGAAAAATAATAAAGATTATTGGGATGGAACTGCTTGTATAGTTGGTGAATATACCTTCAAGCCATTTTCGTTTTTCAAAACAGAAGACCAACTGGTTGCGTTCGCAGCAGCAAAGTACAAATCTTTGAATAATAAATATATGGCTCTGCTTAACGAATTAAATGATAAGACAGCTAAAACTTGGAAGAGTCTAATCATCAAAAAGAAGCAGAAAAAGGCGAAAGCCAAAATCAGAGAACTACAGGAAGATTTTGAATGATTACAAGAGAAGAAGTAATAGAAGTTTGTAATAAATTGGGATTGGTGGAATACACCGCTCCTGAATTAGACGAGTATAGACCTTGGAGATTTTCAAATAGCATTTTTAAAACTCCAACTTCATCCACGATTGTAGTTCTATCAAAAAATCCACACGATAAAGTAACTGGAAATAGACTGTATTTTTACGATAAAATAAAATACTTAAAAGATGATGGATTTAGGATGTGTTGTGAAGATGAAGTTTTGGCTTATTGTTCAAAAGATGGTAAAAAATATGCTGAAATGTATGATAAGGAATCTTTTGAAACTGCCGTTAAAAATGTAATCAAGAAAATAAAAACAACTGAAATGAATTTTAAACTAGAAAATATACAGAAAGATTTTAAATAATAAATAGAATACAATTATGATTGAAACAGTTTGTTGGTTATTCGGCATTATTGGTGCCGGAGCATTTGCTATAAATTTATTTCCGCAACTTATTAAATGTTATAAAGAAAAATCTGCTAAACAAATTTCAGTAGGATTTATTATCCTAGCCTTTGTTGGAAATTTGTGTTCAGCAGTTTTTGTGTTTTATACGAATTATAAAACTGGTTTATGGCAAATCCCTATCTATTTCAATTATGGAATTGCAACTTTATTAACAATTATTTTGACAATTATGAAGGTTAAGTATGACAAAGATAAATAGATTTCTTAACATTTTAATTCCACGGAATCTTCTTGCCAACCTGTCTTGGCACAGTTTATAACTATTCTCAATATGCTAAAAACATAATGGAATGGTTTGATATAAGTAAATTCTCAACTGACATTGGTTTTACTTTAATCATTTTCTTCCTGGGTATGGGTGCTGCCACTTTTGGTAGAATGGTAGAACTTAACCCTAAACGAATGGCTTGTATCAGTACCATATTGTTCTTTATTGGTATGATACTTGTTTTCTGTTCGCTCCAATTCCACTTGTTACCACTGTATTATGTTGGGTGTTCCTTTATGGGATGTGGTACTGGTATTGGTTATGTTTCACCTATTAAGCAGTTGCTCAGTAATTTCGCAGATCATAAAGGTTTAGCATCTGGTTTGGCTATTACTGGTTTTGGATTGGGTAAGTTCGTAGCTGCTCCAGCCATTGAGTATTTGCTTACGGCTGTATCTCTACCTACTATGTTCCTTGTCCTTGCTGTGGCATTCCTGCTCATTATGAGTGTATGTTCGTGGTTGTTTAAACCAAATCCAGCGTTCATTTCTACGGTCTATACTGCTATCCCTATTAGCACTCTAGTTAAGTACACATTCCTAACAAAGCAATATATTTCTGTATGGTTAATGTTCTGTATTAACATATCCTGTGGGTTGGCAATTATTTCGCAGGAGAAAGGATTGCTTACAGGACTTGGTTTTAAAGAAATCGCAACAATTATGAGTTTGACTGCCGTATTCAACATTCTCGGTAGATTTGGTATGAGTACTGTGAGCGATAAAATCGGAAGAAAGTGTACTTACCATTATATTTGTAGTATAGGTATTATTGGTGCTTTCTTATGTTATACACAATTTGCTTGGCCCGCATTATTTGGTATTTTACTCATTGAATTTGCTTATGGTGGCAATTTTTCTACTTTGCCAAGTTTATTATCTAAATACTTTGGAGAAAATTGTGTTTCAACTGTACATGCTATGACTTTATCTGGATGGGGTATTGCAGGAATAATAGGTCCTGTATTAGCAAATATATTTACTGGTACAAATCTATATTTAGTTTTAGCTGGTCTATATTTTATTGGTTTTCTTGGTATGACTATATGTTTAAAATCAAAAGAAACATAAAAGGACAGGTGCTTCCTCCGTGGCACTTGGTGGATGTTACAGCATCCACCTAACTTTTATAAATATATTGTAGACTGTAATCTACATTAACATTTTTAACGGAGAATAATATGAATGACACAATAATATGTAAAATTTGTGGTCAGCCCTTTAAAACATATTGGGCTTTAAGTAAACATATAACAGATAAACACAATATATCAAAACAAGAATATTACGATAAATATTTTAAAAAACCTGGTGAAGGACTTTGTTATATATGTGGTAATACAACAAAATTTTTAGGCAAAATTAATTATGGATATAATAAATTTTGTTGTAAAGAATGTTATAAACTTTATATGTCAAAAACAAATAGTAGTGAAACGTATAAACAAAAAGTAAGAAAAACATTAAAAGAAAAATATGGTGAAGATGTAGAAAATGCTTTTCAATTAAAAATTGTTAAAGAAAAAATTGAAAATACATGTTTACAAAAATTTGGTGTAAAATATGCAACTCAATCTGATAAAATGAAAGAAAATAGTAAAAAAACTAAACTAGAAAAATATAATAATGAAAATTATACAAATCGTGAAAAAGCATTAAAAACTTGTGAAGAAAAATATGGAAACAAATATTGGAATAATAGTGAACAAAATAAAATAACTTGTTTTGAAAAATATGGTGAAACAAATCCAATGAAAGTTCAAGAAATAAAAGAAAATTTCTTTAAAAAATATAAAGAAAAAACAGGATATGATACACCATTTAATAATCCTAAAGTTATAGAAAAACGAAAAGAAAATTATTATAATAAAACAGGATATTATTATAATTCACAAAATCCAGAAGTTCATAAAAAACAAATGTGTTGTCGTTATACAGCACCTAATGGTAAAAATTATGATAGTAGCTGGGAATATAAATTTGAACAATATTTAATTGAAAGTAAGATACAATATGAATATCAACCAAATATAACTTTTAAATGGATTGATTTCGAAGGTATTGAAAGAACTTATCTACCAGATTTTAAATTAATATATCCAGATGGTAAAGTAGAAATTGTTGAAATAAAAGGAGACCAATTTTTTGATAAAGAAAATAATTATATAGATCCGCACGATAAAACTGAAATAGGACTATTTAATGCCAAACAAAAATATAATTGTATGATTGATAATGGTATTAAAATACTTAGAAGAACAGATCTTAAATTATTAGGAATAAAATTATAAGTTTGGTTTAAAACCATTTCATTCTATGTGGGTATTAACAAACTCAATACCCATTTTTATATTATAACTAAGGAGATTAAACTATGAATAATTATCTTATTGTAACTACTAAAGATTCAACTGGAACTTTCATTGACTACATCAAATTGAAGTATGTAGAAAGTTTCTCTATTTCAGGTGATGGTGAACGAATTGTTGTTACTATGCGAAGTGGCAGACAACATTTCATTAGCAATAAGTTCTCTACTTGCGAACAAAATAGCCAGAATGTTCCTTGGGAAGAACTTCCACGTATCATTTGTAATGGGTAAACTATGCTTATAAACCAGCAAATCACAGACGAATTAAAAAGTCATATTTGGGCGCTTGATTGGCAAAATTGTTGCGATGACAAGACCAAATATACAACAGACGCAACATATCGTGAACAAATTAAAAATGATTGGTTCACAAAACTAGAAGCAGAAATTGATGATTATAAAGACAAAGTAATTAGTCAATTTACTTCCAATGGATTTTTAGTAGATTACAATGACCAGTGTTATTCTAGTCTAAGGGCGAACATTTGCCGATTGACATATAAACTACGATTCTCAAAGAACGAAAAAACAAATCCTTTTGAGGCGGACATTAAAATTTGTGTTAATCTTGAAGATGAAGGTGTTTCTTATAACTGGTATATTGACAACCCAGTCCGAATTTATTACAAGAAATACTTGAATTGGGGTAACAGAAATGCCTGTAATCACATGCTGTTCACAAGACGAGGATTTGCCCGTAGATATGGTTACAGTAGTTATCGCTGGGTAGGCACGATTGACGAATGGGCAGAAGGCACAAAGGCCAAAGACATTTGTAAGAAACTAAAGAAAACTATTACTGATATGGAATGTGAACACGAAAAATTACAGAAAGGTGTTCAGCAGAAAAAGAAAGAACTCCATATTCAGGAAGATGATGTTTTCGGAATGTTGACTGATTTGAATACAGAATTTAAAAATGCGAATGTTAAGTTCTTATTCAATGGCGAATGTAATTTTGATTATGTTGATTCACCAATACGCTTCAATATAGTTTGTTCTAACAACCCAAGTCAAGATGACGAAAACTTGTATGTAAAAGAAGGTGTAGACATCGCATTTGAAGATGGTCCTTGGCCTGATGGAACAGCGGAAGAACGTGCTCAGTGGCAAAAGACACTTGAAAGCCATAAAATGAGATTGTTCTCAGATAACATAAATCCACAAACAGGTTATTACAGAAACCATATTACTATTTCATTGGTTTACAGACCAGATGTTCCTACTCATTGGCACTGTGAAATTTCCCATCCAATTTCTAACAAAATAATTAAAAATATGCTTGGTTGTGAAACCTATTATGATTGTGGAACATTGGATGAAATAAAAGAACAATTAACTACTATATTCAGACGAGATAATAGTCTGTATAATACTATTGAGGAATGGAAAAATGGCCTTAATTGAGATACCACAAGAAAAGTTAGATGAGATTAAAAAAGACCGAAAGTACAGTTTTATAACTCCACAACAGGTTAGAAATCGTATTCAGGTCTGGGCAAGTAAACTCGGATGTAATCGCTGTCCAAAGGATATGCACGAAATTTCACAAAACTATCTTTTCTGTGTAACTTTAAATGGGGCTGAATATGAATCCTTTGTTGGAACTAATGGTAATGTTCCACAAACAACATCTTACTGGAATTTTAACATTACTGTAATCAGACGAGAAGATATGCGTGAAGAAAGGCGAAAAGATTATATAATCTATGACAGACATTATCACGCACATCTGTTCTTTGAAATTCCAGTAATTGATTCTTTCTCAGACGAGAAAATAGAAAAATGGGAAGATTTCTGTTTGAGATTTTTAGCCAAACAGGTTTTCATTAACAAAAAGAAAGCTAAAAATTGGCTGAAAATGAAAAAATTAAATTCCGATTTTGAAGATTAAAAAAGGACGATTAAAAATCGTCCTTTTCTTTATTCACCCAAAGCCATCGCTTTTTCGGCTGGATATTGGTAATCAGGTGCTTTCTTCAACCAAGATAACAGTTGACGAAGAACAGTGATTAACTGATATGCATTCCATTTGACTGTCCCTATATCTTCAGTGAAAATACGAGCTGGGTCATAACCGTCCACACCGTAAGTATATAATTGTTCCATTGGTGTTAAGTGGTAGAAGTGGAACTTGTTATTTGTCAAATCAGATATAGTTCTCTCAATTTCTTTTTTCGCATTTACTTTATCGTGACAAAGTTCTCGCTTGATAATCTGTAAAATCGGACACCAAGTTGTTTTGTTCTTGTCATTTTCAAAATGAGCATAAGTATCCATCATTTCGTCAATTTCAATAAATCGGTTCATATTCAAAACGAGCCATAATCTTAACAACTGCGGAATGAGTCTTACGTTCTCACCTCTCCCAAATTCGTCAAGTTGTTCAGGTGTGAACTTTGTTTTAAAATGCGACATTCTTTTATTATACAGTTCTAATCGTTCTGCGTAGGTTTTCTTTTGTTTCATATTTTTTCTCCATTAAAATATCAGCTAGATTTTGTCTAACTGGCGTGAATTATTGAAGTTCTAGTTGAAACAAAAGTGTAAATTAACTATTGCGAACTAGAACATTTTTTGCTATATTAAATATGTATAAACTTAGAGATTTAAATACTATGGGCTACAAAGAAATTATAAAGTATCTTGACGATTTTCCATTCCTTCACAAGCAAGAATATAGTGAAGGTTCAGTTGCGTATGAAATCGTAACTAAAACTATGTATCCTGAAGACGATGATTTACCGACAGAAAACACAGCTAGAGCAATTACCATTGACCGATATGGACTTACTTGTCGCAGACTTATGGTTATGAATGGTCTGATTTATGCTAGAGAAGAACTTGAAGTAAATAATCTTACAGAACTGAAAAATTATTTGGTTGAAGTTGAAGAAGAAATTAAACGATATAGTAAACTGTATAAACAGGCTATGGTTGATTATAAACTAAACAAAATGAAGGAAGATTTTTAATGATTTATATTGACTTTTTCATAAAAGAATCACAAGAAAGACATTTTTATAAGTTTGAAGGCGATAGTTTTGAGATTACAGAACTTCATATCGGCAGAAACAATTATGAATGGACTGGTAGTGAACGAAACGAAACTCACACAATTCCAATAAGGTTTACAATGAAAACTAATCTTGGTGAAATCCATAGTTTTGAAATTGACTGTGGTTATACAGAAGGAACAGATTGGAATCATAAAAAATACAGAAATTACAAAATGACCCATTTTTGTATATTGGACGAAAAAGATGGTTTGTATGTTGTAGCTGACGAATATGACGAAGAAAGTCACGAATGGAAAACAGACTATGAGTTCCAAAATAAAATTGCAGAATACTTTAATAGTAAAATCCAAAACGATACAGATTTAATTAAAAAACGATATAAAGAAATAAAGAAATTGGATAAAATGCATTCAGATTTTGCAGATTAGAAAAAATAAAAAATTTAATACAAATTAAGAATGATTGCTATATTTGATACTGACATTAGTGAAAAGTCCCGTTCCTCGGAGCGAACAGCAACTCAATGTGAGTATCGGTAGAGGGCGGGCCATTCTATAAATCCAAGGTTGTTTATAGATTAAGAGAATCGTTCTTATGAAACCGAATGATGAGCGAGTAGCGACCGCTCAATATGCCGTCATGCGTTTTATTGAATAAAGCCCAGGTACAGGATGACCGCCTGGTAAGTCAATTTGTAAAATCGCCTGCAAACCGACGAGCGACAGTCAAAACAAAAATGATTGTCAAACAGAAGTTCGTGCTTGTCTAAAATAGGCAAGCACCCTCCGAAGCTCCATATCAAACAAAAATTAAATCATCAATAAAATAATTGTTTCCGAAGGAAACAACGAAATTTCAAAGAAATTTCGTTATAACTTTCAAAAAAGAGATTATCAAATGGATCCTAGAATTAAATTTCTTGAAGATAAATTAAAATACTTACAAGGACAACTTACAGCTAATCTATTCAATAGACAGACACAAACATTAGTTTATCATAATTTAAATGATGAAGTTAATCATGTGACAAATAGAATAAGACATTATCTAGTTCATTTACATACAAAGTGTGTAACAATGGAAGATTTTGTTAAATACTGTAAAGAAGTAGATAATGAATTTGAAGATGCAGGACAAGAACATTTATTTTGTACTGAATTTGACATTCCATATACAGGTAAATTAGACAAAAGTGTTTTAATACATTTTAAGACTGGAATGGCAACTAGAATTAGAGAGATAAATTCATTACATATTGAAAAGAACAGACTGTATATTAACGGGCAGAAAGTAGCACAGGACATTCGTAGATTTATCTTTGTAGATAAAGCATTTGAATTGGATAAAAACGATGAAACAGAATTTAATGAACTGATTGAACATTTTAAGTCTCTTAAAGAAAGACTTAAGTTACAGAACATTGGAGAAGATTTCAAATGACATTTTGTCAATATGCGCTTATAAAAGCACAATATGAAATGGTAGAACAACACGATAATTTACAGTTATGTTTTTGTGCGGATAGAGATTGTACTGACCACGTTTGGCAAGCTCCATTGAGCATTAAAGAAGAACCAAAGGCTAGTAATGCATTTTATGTTTTAATGATTCCAAAGGGACTTGATTTCACAGAAGAAACATACGAAACTTATAAAGGATTTTTTGAAAGATATATAAAGCGTGAAAAAGAAAAAGAAAAACTTGAGCGAATAAAGAAGGACTTTGTATGAGATTACTATTTGAAAATGACGAACTTGATAATTTGATACGCAAGTATCATTTGATGGTTTATTTTAGTTATGGTAATGATTATTGTTTATGTTTTGAAGGAGATGGTCCTTCTAGTTTCATAGGAGCATATAGTAGATACGGTGGTAAAGTATATTTGTTTGACAGTATACATTTAAAACACGATAAAATAGTAGGTGATAAAAATAAAAGACACACTTATATAGAAGTTGAACCATTTGAAAAACATTTAAATAAACTTATAATACAGCGTAAGAGAATACTTGCGGAACAAAGAGAACGCAAAATGAAAAAGGATTTCAAATGACTTTTGATGAAGTAGATAAAATAATTTGTTCGTATGGATTTTATAAGTATTGTTATGACCAGGAAGAAAGTAGCACAGCTAAGTATTATATGTACCCTGGAATAGATAGATTAGCAGTTTATACTGAAAATTTATGCGAACAAAATTATAATAGTTTAGATAAAAAACATTTCAGTGAAAAAGATTTGAACCGAGTAGATTTAGTTACATTTTCGCCGATTGTATTATGGAGTACTGGTGAGATTGGTATAAATTATGCTATTGAATCATTAAGATTGTGGAGAAAAAATATACACACTACATCTTTTAAATTGACTGAAGAACGATTACACAAAGAACTAAAAAATTTTAAATTAAGTCTTGAATCTTTGTTACAAGAACAAAAAGTTGCTAAAATGAATAAGAAATTAGAAAATATGGAGAATGATTTTGACTGAAGACGAATTAAAACAAACATTTGCGAATTTTAAGTCTACTGATGATAAGTGGACTTTTTTAATAAATTTGGCTAAAAATCATAAATGTTCGGAAAACATTAGAGAAGACAAATATCTGATTAAGGGGTGTTCTACAAAATTATGGTTAAAACCAGTCTTTGTAAACAATAATTTACATTTTGAAGTAGATGCCGAGATTGGCTTACTCTCATTGGGATTGGGAATTTTAGCCACAATGCTCTATAATGGCAGGACTTGCCAGGAAATGGCTCAAGTAGACCAGAATGTGTTTATAGAGATTGGTTTATTGTATGGGCTAAGTGCGACCAGGAATAACGGCTTTGCGAGCATTTTGAAACAAATAGATTTGTATATAAAATTTTACAATAAAATTCTTTACAACCATTGACAAAACTGCGATAAATTAGTATATTTGTTATGTAACAAAAAAGAGGTAACACTATGAAAAAATCGCAGCTCACCAAAATCACCACAATTCTCCCGTTTGATGGCAAATACATTAAGGTTGGTAAGAACCGCAACAAGCTTTGGAATTTGATGGATTCCGAAGGCAATTTGATTAGTGAAACCTGGTTTGAAAACATTGAAAAGACAACTGACGGTGCGATTATTACGAAGGCAGAAAAGAAGGAAATGCGTTTCGTGAATGTTGGTTCTTTCAAGAAATTTAATTCTGTTCGTGAACTGGTTCCTGTTAGTGTGGTTGGTCTGATTGACATTGACACTATTGAACCGACAGAATGTTCTGGTTATGTTGCTAAGGCCTACTTCTTTGGTAAGAGAATTTACATTAAGGCTGACGGACGAATTTTTGATAGTAACGATAATGAACTTCGCATTATGTTCAACTGTGTTGATACTCTCCGATTGAACAAGGCACTCTTGGATTTGAACAAGAAGCTCCACTATGATGGCAATTACGATTGCGAACACGGTTGGCAGGAAACTATTGACAACAAGGTTAGCATTTTCGGATTCTATTGGATTGACGATGACGAATGTTCCGTTAGCATTGGATATAACAAAGTTGATATGGATTCCGATACAAAGAAATGGACAGATGAATTAAAAATCCGTGCTACTCTCAATATGCCGAAGCGTGTTCGTGAACAACTGACCGAAAAGTGGGGTAAACCGGAATCTGGTAAAGTCGGTGAATTTAACGAAAACTACACCTGGTCTTTCACGAAGGACAAGCTTGAATTTATCATTGACACCCTCAATAACATTGACTAATTGGAGAAAATGAAATGGCTGAATGGAATGTAGATAAGTTAAAAACTATGTTGGCTCCGCTCGGTTTCTTCTGTACAGAACATACTTGGGTTGGTGACGCAAAGCCAAGGAGTTGGCTTTTCAAACTTCCTAACTCTGTTCTTTTGGAATATTTTATTGTGTTGGATAAGGACACAGGTGAAATGGGCTGTGGTGATACATTTATGGGTCACGGCAAATATATTACCTGTAACATTAATGCTATAAATTTTGATGTTATGGAGTTCGCAAGAAATTATGTTCGTACTTATAAAGAGTATTATTTTAACGAAATGAAAAAGCATTTAGACGAGGATTTTTAAAATGGCTGAAGAACTTGTAACAACCTGTCCTTTCTGTGGACAGAAATTTACCGGACCAGGAAATTCAACCCGTGGTTACTGGGAAGCAAATGGAAAAACCAAAGAAGAAGATGCCAAGTTTGGCGAAACATTCCGTTGCTGTGATGATTGTAATATGAACAAAGTCATTCCAGCACGATTGATTCTTATGAGGCAGTATGATAAGCATAGAAAGAATTAGAGAAATTTTTGAAGCCGAAGGATTTGATGTCTTTTCAGCAAATGGTGGTTCTGTTGAATTGGTTTATCTGCCGGATAGTATGAAATATCAAGGCCGACTGATGACTATTTCATTTGACAATTTTCAAGATGGAAAATGCATTTTTCCGAAATTCAAGATTGCTTCAAAGAACTACCACCCAAATATGAGTTACGATTATGGCGATGTTGTGGATTTGAAGATTATCAGTGAAAGTGATTTGCATCAGAAGGTTCACGATTTAATGCAAGATGCCATACTGATTAACAAACAAATTATTCAGGCAAAACGCACAAATAAGATTAAAAAGGATTTCTAATGGAATTAACTAGAGATATACTTAAAGAACTAATTAAGACAAAAAATCTTGCTTGGCAGCTCCCAGTTAATCTGAATAAGGGTGTGGTTGTAATGAAAACCATAAAGCAGTTGGAAAAGTTGGTTAAGGACCGAGTAGATGAATACGATTTTGATAACCACGAAATTTTTACATACTGGAATATGGATAAAAACAAGCCACTCTTTGACATTATCGTTACTTATGACGAAAACATAACAGGTAGTCATTTTACATACGAATTAAGTGATTGTTCATTGTTTGGAATGTATTTGTTCCAGGATAATTCACTTTCTGTTGGAATGGAAAATGTAATTGCGCAGTTGAAGTTGGATGTTCCGAATGGTCTTGATTATGCCAAATATGCCAAAGAGAACTTCAAAATCGCACTTGGTGATACAGATTTCGTATAAATTTTATTCATTACTGCTCCTTCTAGGGTCCCCTTCTTGGGGACCCTAGTTTTTTATAAATACATTATAGAATTTAATGAGGTTTTTAATGAATTTATTAGAACAAGCACAACATTTCCTTGAAAGTAAGGGGTTTCTAGTAGAGAGTAAAGTAGAAGAACTCGGTTTTGATGACGAAGATTCTGCTAATGTGTTTTATTATATCGGCCGTTACATTGAAAACAAAGGCCCACAGACTGAAGCTGCTATTGAGAAGTATCTTGAAACTAAATTTAATGGTAACATACCATCAGTTTCTGTTAAAAATAAGAATACATATTGGGTTAATTTTTTAAGTAATTATTTCTACAAAGATGGCCGCAAATGGGATTTTACTGCTGACGGACACGAATGGTGGAGTGATGTAGCAAAATGGCACGAAGCCAATGCTGAATCCGAAGACCCAAATGCCAAATATGTAAAGCAATTCTTTGATTGGTATAATGAAAAGAAGAAGGGCAACGAAACAAATCCACCTAAAGACCTTATTAAATTTGTTAATAGTACTTCCGCAGAAGATGTAGAAAAAGTATTTGGCAAATACTACAAATTTGCTATGGGTCAGTTAGACAAGTACTTGGATATGAATTTCTTGTCTGACGAAGATAAACTTATTCAAAATTTCTGGGATTGGCACAGAGCAAAGAAAGCTGGTAAACCATATCAGTTAGACCAAGACACAGTAGATGGATTGGTAACATTCCTTCGTAAGCCAAAAGCAGTAGAAGTATTACAGCAATACTACTATTATTTTGTTCGTGTAATTGAAAAATTGTCTGATAAGAACATTAAGACCCCTATTAACACAACTGGTTTACAGAAAGAATTACAGAGAATTATGGATAACTTGGAAAATGATGATTTCGTAGATGAACTTGAAAAGATTGAAAGAAATAGATTGCGTGGTGGTGATATGACAGCCGGTCCTGTATTCGTATTGCCAACTGAAGTCATTAAATCTATTAGAAGTCTCGCTAAAGATACAAACAACATTAACAAAGAAAAAGTCGGTAAGATTGACAAATCACAGGTTAAAGATTGTTATGCTTACTGTGTAAACGAATTGAACAGAAAGTTCCACGTAGGAAAGACTGGTATCTTTGATTTGAACATTCAGGACTTCTACGATACATACAAGATTGTATTCCAGCGTGGTTTCAATACAAAGACATTACACAAAATCTTTGACGAAGTTAGCCAGTATCTATTAGACCAATTAGACAAGGGTACTGCCGATTATTGGAAGAACCGTGGAAAGATTGAACAGGACGAAATTGACGATTTCAATGAAGCATATAAGGCTCTTAAAGCAGCTGGATATGTAATTGTTGAAGATACGATTGATGATGTCTTACAGCATGGTTTATCCCCATTTGATAAGGCTAGACTAAACAAGGGACAGAAACCAAGTTGGGCAGCAAAAGTAACAGAAATCGGTCCTAGACCAGCAAGACCAAAGAGAAGTCAAGATTGGTCTGAAAGGGCTATGGATAGTGTAACAGGTGTAAAAAGACCTTATAGTGAAGCAGATTGGCGCCGCGACAATGAACTCAATTTGAAGGGCAACAAACAAATAGAACAAAGATTGAAAGCAATTTTGAATGTAAGTGCTAAAGTAGAAGCAACAAAAGACTATGTAGGTGTTTACACACAAGATAAAGCTTTCTATGTAGAAAGTCGTGGTATAACATACTTTGTAAAGATGGTCGGACATAGTTCTGTATTTGACAGAAAATCCGAATCAGTTAAGAGTTTATCAGATGTAGCAAAATTTATTGAGGAGAATGTGTAATGAAAACGATAGAACTTAAATGGATTGAAGATGATAACCACGTTGTAGCAGAAGATGCTTACAATGGTTTGAAGGAATTAATTGATACTGGTGTATTTCCAGATTTGACTGCCAAATGTGAAGATGATACACTTTACATTACTGGTGAAAAGGAAGATTTGGATAAAGCAGTAATGAAAATCCAAAAGGCTTATGCCAAGTATGGTCAGATTATGATTAAAGAAGCAAAGAATGGTGTAAACCAGGAATTGCGTATTGAGTCATTTGACGAAAATGTTCAGGACATTTTTAACCATACACTTGACGATTACAACAAATTCAAATCTAGCAAAAAAAGACCTTTGAATTATGTAAAGCAGTTGAACGATTATAGATTTAAGTTCAAGAAGTTCTATGAAACGGCTGCTCGTTCTGACAAGAAGTTGTTGAAACCATATTTGGACGAAATTTCTAATTTGTTAGACGAAAGCGAAATCATTACAAAGATTAAACCTATTAGAGCCAAACTTGAAGAAGATACAATGGTTGAAATGGCAAAGGACATTTGCGAAGCTGCTGGAAAGAAAGTAGTAAATCCTGAAAATGTAGATACCATTGAAGATGTTGAAAAAGAATTACAAGAACTTGGTTACAATGAATGGCAGGCCAAAGGTTTGGTGAAAGAATACTTTAAGAAAGCTTGGCGTAAATTAGCATCAGGCGAATGTGCTATGAATGTTGCTATTGACATTGACGAAGAATATATGAAAGAATCTGTTGATAACGAATTAACTAAACATTTGGGTAATTTGAAAAATTGGGGAGTCATTGAAGAAAGTATGAATAGAAAACAATATAATGCAAAGTACGATAAAGTAGCATTAGCCTATGCTAGAGAAACTGGTATGGACCTTGACGATGCTTACGATGAATTGATGGACGTAGATGAACTTGTTAATTGGATTGAAGGACCATACGACGTTGACGAAATCGTAGATAAACTAATGAATGAATCTACTAATATGAATGAAAGTTTCCTTTCTCCTGGTGAATTGAAAAAGAAACTTCAAAGAGTAGCTGCTCGTTGGGCATCAATAAAGGGTGTCAAATTTGAAGAAGCATACAATGAACTTCGTAAAAAGAAATCAGTGAAAGATATGTTGGACTTCTATTCAGTAGACGAAATCATTGACGATTTGAGTAAGAACAAAAAAGAAGTTGATGATGAACTTGAAGAAGAAATCTAAGTAGCATAGATAAAATAAAATTTACAAAGCGGGTTGAAATACACCCGCTTTTTGCTATATTGTATTTTATGATAATGTTAGTAAGTGACATTTTTGATTTGCTACAAAAGAAATATGGAGCTGTAGAAACTCCTGTAATTGGAAGTTCTGTTGTTTACAGAATGGATTTAATGTTGAACTTCCATATAGATTTTTCGTTCAAGTGGTCTACTTGTACGATTGAATTGTTTAGTACAAATTCAAAGTATGGTTCACATACAACATATTTCAGCTCACAGTATTGGATAAATGAAGAAGGTTTTGATAAGAAATTAGAAGATACAATTTCGGAATATGTTGAAACTGCAAAGAACATTGCTGAGAAAGAAAAGTTAGATAAGATAAAAGAAGATTTTGTATGACATACGAAGAATTTAAAAGTATAATAAATCCAAGAAAGGGCACAACTGAAGGAACTATACAACATTGGTATCAATGGTGTAGAATTGGAACTTGGACTTCAAATATAAAATCTCATAAAATGAGTTATGACGCAAGTATGTTTTATATAAAAAATATCAGTTTAGAAGAACAAAAAGAATTTGAAAAAATTTATTACTATTTTAATAGATTAGCAAAAAGTAAAGCAAAGCTTGAAAAATTAAAAGAAGATTTCGTATGAGTCGTAATGAGATAATGTGCTTCTTAATGAATGAACAAAATTTTGAATACTTAGGAAATGAATTTTCAGATGGTAATATGTGTAACCATCTGGTTAACTTTAGTTTTGGGAATGACTATGTTATCGGAATGTATGTTTACAGTACTGCTGCAACTATGGCATTAGAACAGTTCGCTCCAAATGGAATAAGAACAATAAACTCAGGCTCATTTCTATTGGATAAAAACTATAAGGATTCATTTAGAGATTTATTAAGCAAACTAACCTTAGAACTAAAACGCAGGACTATAAATACAAGGTTAGAAAAAATGGAGAAAGATTTTGATTCTTAAGCGTAAAAGAGAAGTAGAACGATTAAGTGACCTTGAATTTGGTTCTGAGTTAAGTGGTTACAACATACCACGAATACGCAAAGTATTTCCGCAGATGATGTCAAATGCAACTGTTAGTGTTATGCCAACATCACAGCCACAGCGGACTTTATTTTGCTCTAAGGTATTTGTATGGTGAAAATGAAGTACTTCCTAAAATGCAAAAGAACCAAACTCCTGAAATGAAAATCAAACCACAGGTTCATCACCACCACAAACCTGTAGTAAGTAAAGTACAACTTAGACCTAATAATTGGAACGCAAATCCAGGTAAAAATGAAAGTAGACAGAAGTATAGATTCCGTTAATGAATGTGAACCTTGGCGAAAGTACTATCAGTTCATAAACAACTCAAGTTATGGTTTCGCACAAAATATGACAACTGGTTGGACTGGAGCATCCAACAGTGGAACAGGTGTAGTTTTTTGCCCTTATGTTCCACACATTTTTACTCCTAGTAATCTTTACCCACACATCATAGAACCATTTAATTTAAAAACAGAAAAAGATGAAATTAAAACGAAAATCAGATATAGACAATTTAAGCGATTTAGAGCAACAGGATGCTAGTATAAGTTTTACTAGCCGGTGCTTTTAAGCCAATGGCATTACCATTAGTGAGAAGACAATTTCCTACATTGTTTTCTAGTGCTTTGGTAGGTGTAGTACCGCAAGACCCTAAAAAATATAATTCACCCAAACTAAATCCACGAAAGCAGAAATACATACATAGATAAATGCTCCGAGAAACACGAAAATACCTTGAAGAAAATTTTGAGACTGAAGAACTGTTATGCGGTAACAAAGTTTTCCAAAAACGATTCTCCGGTTATTGGAAAATCGTTTTAAACAAGTATTGGGTTGATATAATAATGGATGAAATGTTTGAGAAGTATATGTTAAGACCACCAAAAGATAGAAATGATGTGGCTTTAGCAAAAACTGTTCTTACTTTATATGCGACATATAGTAAGAAAATGGTCAGTAAATTGAAGACAGAAAAAATTAAACCAAAAAATCTAAATCTCAAACAAATTACTATATTAGTAAATGAGGTGCGAGACTTGGATGCTGAGTTTTCCAATGATATGAAAAGACTTTTAACAATTCATCGCACATACAAATTAAATGAGGATTTTTAATGAACGATAAAGAAATGTTTTTACCAACAGACGAAGCAAAAGCAGCAGACATTAGAAATATGGATCCGCTAGAAGCAATTAAAGCTGCTGCCGAAGGCATTGGGTTGATTTTGAATGACCCAAATCCTAACTGTAAGAAGTGCCACGGAAGAGGGTTTATCGGTCGCCACGCAGATACTGGTGAACCAATAGCTTGTTCGTGTTTATTCCCAAAATATGAATCTGCTAGAGAAACTGGAGAAATAATTTTACCACAGAACCGTGCTCAGCGTAGAGCAGCAAAAAAGAAGGCAAAGAAAAATGGCTAAAATAGTATCAAACTTGTTCGTAGAAAAGTATCGTCCACAAACTGTTAAGGACATTGTTCTACCAAAAGAATTTGCAAAATACTTCAACAACATTGTAAAGACACGGAGAACTCCCAAACTTACTATTGTGTAGTCCAACACCAGGTACTGGTAAGACCACTCTAGCAAAGGCCATTGTTCACGATTTGGGCGCTGAATACATTTACATCAATGCTTCTTCGGAAAACTCCATTGATGTTATTCGTAATCAAATCGCAGAGTTCGCACAAACGATGTCATTCTCAGGTGGACAGAAGGTTGTAATTCTTGACGAAGCAGATGGTTTGACTCCACAGTTCCAAAAGGCTCTTCGTGCTTTCATTGAAGAATTCCAGAGCAACTGTAGATTCATTTTGACTTGTAACTATTTGGGAAAGATTATCCCAGCATTGCGTCAGGGAAGAACACAGGTCTTTGATTTCAATATGGCAAAATTCAAGGACGAATTGTTGCCTACGATTGTCAAGAGAATTACTGGTATCTTGAAATTTGAGAAAATTGAATTTGACCCGGAAATTGTTAAGCCATTGTGCGAAGCATATTTCCCTTCTATCCGTCAGATTATCGCCACCATTCAGCAATACTCACAGGTATATGGCAAGATTGATAATGGTATTTTGTCATTCAAGGATGTCGGTGACGATTTGGCAAATATGATTGTAGAAAAGAAAAAGTTGGCAGAAATACGAAACTACATTGAACAACAGGGTATGAGTTATACCGATTTCTTTAAGAACTTATTTGACAGACTTCCAACTAAAACCAAAAATCCTGCTCAGGTAATTTTGTTGTTAGCCGAATATGAATTCCGTTGTGGAACTTCGTCTGACCCAACATTACAAATGGCAGCTTGTATCTTGGAATTGATGGGATGCGTATAAGAGTAGATAGAGGACAAAACACAATAAATGAAATTAACGGGATTGAGCAAATCAGTCTCGGTAATTTTTCATTTTTCAGACAACCAATTCGTGTAGGAGCAAGAAAACTTCATAGTTCATTCTCAGTAGAAGCCCAACAGGACATTAAGGCTATGAAGGGCATAGATATGATGCAGTCAATGGTGAATTCTTTAGCTTCCGAAATGACTGCTGAAATTGATAAAGAAACTATTAGACGAATACTTGACCGAATTGAGATTACACATTTTGACAGAATAATTCATTATATTCATGGAGAAGATTTATGTTTGACAGCCAAAAATTGTCATTTGAAAACTTCGTAATGGGTTATAAGCACCGGAGTGTATATTTTCACTTCGGATTCTTGCCGAGTTTGTCAAGACTATAAGCGTGATATAGAATGGATAAACAACTGTTTCCTGTATTTCGTAGAAGTTAATACTGAAGAAGAAAAATCTATATTAGCGAAGATTATTGACAGAACAGCATTGCCAGCTACAGTTGCTTATTTGGATAATGAAATTAAATTTATCCGAATGGGTGAAGTTTTTGAAGCAGACTGGATTGAGTTTGACCAGTTCTTAAAGCAATTTCCTGACAAACCTTTGCCGAAAGATGAAATTCAAAGACGAATAGAAAAGCAGAAAAATCGTTGTTTGTTGACTTACTACATTTTTCCACAGGACATCAGTGAAGAGAAACGCACTGAACTCATAAATAAAGCACATGAATACAACGAACTACCTATTGACATAGATAGATTATGTGTTGGTGTGGATAAAAAAGAAAGGGAAAGAATGTTAGAAGGTTCTTATCATTTTGCGAAGTTGATTTTGTGGAAAGACCCACAAGCATCAGTAGCAAATTATAGTCCTTTCGCAAATGATATTTTGATTGGTTACACGAATGTAAACCAGGAAATTAAATTTATTCAAAGGGATATTGTATGATACAAATTATACCCGTAAAAGAACGAAAAGAAGACCAAAAAGATACTGATAAGATTTTTTATATACCTAACGAAATCAAGCAGAAAAAGAAAACACTTGTATTGGATTCAATGGCAGCTAAGTACAATTATGCGATTGAAAACATTGTATTGAAAAACGAAGACCCAATAATTTGTTTTCGTCACGAAGATGCTGAAATTAGAAGTCCAATGGAAGTTTGCGAATACAAACTAACAAATGCTTTCGCAGACAAAACAGTTGGTTGTTGTGGTTTGATTGGAACAATGGCATTGGAAAACAGTTGTACTTGGTGGGGACCGAACAGACCATTACAGACTGCTGGCTATATTATTCAGGGTGGAACCAGACCAAAACTTGACGAGAATGGTAAGGAAATCAAGAACGAAAAGGGTCAAGTTCTAATGGAAAAGATAGAATACCCTATGGCGGATTTTCCTGGCTATCACGATTTTATGGCAACAGTAGATGGTTGTTGTATGTTCTTCCCTCGTTGGGTATTTAAGAATGGACTTCGTTTTGACGAAAATCTAAAAGAATTCCACTTCTATGATTGCGACATTTGTTTACAATTACTAGAAAAAGGATTGAAGGTTGCTACTATTGACTTGGTTGTTAAACACCAGTCTAGCGGTATTCCATCAAAGAACTTTAATGATTTGAAACTTGTATTCTTTAACAAGTGGAATAAGAAAGTTCACGGAGAATGGCCGATTTCAAACATTAGCACCTTTTATGAATAAGTTAAATGCTGAACAGATAATAAACGAGATAAAGTCAAATTTTAATGAAATGACTTTTGATATAAAGTATCAGGACAATGTTCCTGCATATATGGTGGGATTCTATAAGAACTCCCACATTTTTGTGTTTAATTTATTTGACAGAAGTGTTTCGTTTAAGAATTTCTACCAGAACTATGTTTATCAAAAATACATTAAGCCAACAATGCTTAATAGTGAAAAGTTTTTGGTAGAAACGGAAGGAGTTAATTTTGATTATAATTTGCACAGATCATTACTAACAAAATTAATTCCAAAAATCGTTTTAGGGTTCAAAAAATACTATATTAACAATAAGCAGGAGACAATAAATGAAGACTTCCAATGTAGAACCTGAAGAAAAGAAATGTAGTTTATACGATATGATTTTGATTGCCGAGTCAGTAAAGACTCCTTGGCAAGACCTAACTGAAGAGCAGCAAAAGCTCTGGACACCCTTCGTAATCAACAGATTCATTTCGTCCAGAGAAGAATATGCTCCTTTGATTGCTATGGTGGAGAAATACAGACTTACACCAGAACAACATTACCTATTCATTTGTTCGTTAATTGATGGTCGCAGAAAGCACTATTTCAATTATAAGGCATATAAGACCGATAAAGCCACAGATGACGAAAAATTGTTGATTTGGGCTTGTTCCAAGGAATATGAGATTGGGGCAAGAGAAGCCAAAATGTATTTAGCAGATATGAAAGATGATGTGAAAGAAGCCCTTAAAGCCAAATGGAAAGATAGTTACGACTTCGCACAAAAGTCATAAATACTATAAACATTTAAGGGAATATATCTATGAAGAATTTTGCATCATTTTTAACAGAAGCTACCGTTAGTGGTGGCGACATATATAGAGCTTCTACAAAGATTGTAGAATTTTTGGGCAAGAAACTCAGTCAAGAATATGCTGAATTGGATGGTCAAACTTATACAAACGCAAGTGGTACCTATTTTGGTTTCTTATTTGTTAGTAAGACTGATAATTCCGCAATTAGAGTTAACTGGGAAGGTAACAAATTCCATTCCATTAACTTTTGGATTGACTGGGACTATGAAACAGACCCAACAAAAGAAATTTTCGTAAAAGACGCAGAACCAGGCAAATCTTCTTTTGCCAAACTTCTTCCAGACATTGCAGCTATTTTGGTGGATGAAAACTCCATTGACACAGAAGGTGAAGAACCTACTGAAGGTGAAGCAACAGAAGAAGTAAATGAATCGCTTTTGACCGAAAGAAAGGTTGAATACGAAGGAAAATTATACAATGGCAAGGCCGAATTAGTAATTGACTTGTATGAAAAGGATTCCGATTTGGAAGAAATCCAGAGTATTGTTCAGCTCAATAAGAAATACATTAAGGCTATTATTGCAAAATACTTGTATGAAAAGGGCGGTTCCGTTTCCGAAATCGGTGAAGCACTTGATATGAATAATCAAGACGTTCGTGCTGCAGTTAATGCTCCTGAAGGTGAAGGCGAAGGTGGCGATACCAATGTAGAACACAGCGAAAAGATTAAGGTTCTCAAGGGTGCTAAAGAAACTGTAGTTTTAAACAAGTTAGTCAAGAAGGGACAACAACAGTTGGATGATACCCAATATGCTGACCCAGATATCGTCTTTGACGAAATCACTGACTATGTTACTATGGCTGCTAAGGAATTGCTCCCAGCATTGTTGATTACTGGACAGGGTGGTATTGGTAAATCTTACAATGTTGAAAAAATCCTTGACCAGTATGGTAAGCGTCACGAAACTTGGGAAAAGGTTAAAGGTAAAGCAAGTGCTGCTGCTATGTACAACACACTCTGGTATAACAGAGATAAGATTGTTGTATTTGACGATTGCGACAGTGTTTTCAAAGACCCAGATGCTATCAATGTTCTTAAAGGTGCTTTGGATTCTAATGACTTCCGTGAAATTTCCTGGGCAACTAAAGGCGAAGGAATGGTTTACACATTGGATTTGGATGACAACAAAGAAATTCTCCAACGTTGTCAAGAATGGTCTGACCAACATCACGGTAAAGAAGCAATACCAAATCACTTCATTTTTGAAGGCGAAGTAATTTTCATTTCTAACTTAACCAAGGCAGAAATTTATAAGAGAGATTCAGCTCTATTGACTCGTTGTACTTGTATTGATGTTGTGTTAAGTGCTCAGGGTGTAATGAAACGATTACAGACTGTATTACCACACATTAAGGTCTATAAGGCTATGGGAGCAAGAGGTTCCGAAGGTAAAGACATTACTGACGAAGGATTGAAACAGGAAGTATTTGATTTTATGAACTCTGACGAATTCTTAAAGAATCCTAAGGTTCGTGGAAAAGAATTGAACTTCCGTACGTTTGACCAGATTTATAAGCTCCGTTATGCTGAATTGCCAAACTGGAAAGATAGAGCATTTGCTTGTGGAGGTTAATATGACCCTAAACGAAGCAAAAACTTATCTAAATCAAAATGGTTATGAACTTATTGATGAAGGTTTCTTCGGTAGTGCCTATGACAAATATAAGAAATCAGTATTGAAACTTATTTCTAAGTATGGTGTAGAACTTAATAATAATCTAAATGAAATTGAAGATTGGATCCGAGATTACTTTTTAGATAAAATGAATGTATATGACTGCGCACAAGCCATAAAAGATAATATATAAGTTCTCAATAAAACATTTTATTATATTACAAGTATTGCCAATTCGGCAATACTTTTTTATTTTATTGCGTTTGAGATATAAATATATTGAAATTGAAAAAGGAGATTAAATGAAGAAGCTATTCCTTATATTATTGACAATAGCCACATTTGCGATAGGCGCAGATGTTAAACCGTTCGTGTTTGAAAATCTTGAAAAAGATTCTGCAACACAACAAGATGCATATAATTATATGCTCAAATACAAGCTATTTGGGCGAGATTATATTACGATTGGTAATGACGTCGTAATTCAAGATAAATCCGGTTGGAATGGTACTGCCGGGTATATGAAAGCCGATGCTCGTTTGAAATTGGGCGGTCCTACATTAGTAGCAGGTGATTTGAGTTTGGGTGATGACAATGCTTTAACTTCAGGTCCAGTAAAAGCAACTAGAATTACAACAACTGCTAGAGACACAGTATATGGTACTGTTTGTTCAAATTCTATTGGTAGTAATTTAGTAGTAATTGACTCATTACATACTCCTTGTAATGAAGTTCCAGATGCTCCAGTTGGTTATTCTATTCCAACAATTACTTGGCCTGACACTATTTCACAAAGTATTATATTTGATAGTCAGTTCAATGGTGATATAAAGACTATTGTTGTTCCTGATGGTAAGGACCAATATGACATTTATCTTGATACTATCCAATTCAAATTAGACCATCAAAAATTGCAGATTGAAATGCAGGATGGTGGCCGATTGACTCGTATTTTCGTAAAGCATTTCCTTTATCATACACACGGTCAAATCCAAGTAGTTTACAGAACTGACTCAACAAATTATGAACTTTCACAAAAAGATTATCGTGGAAATGTAATTATCTATACTGATGAAAGCATTAGTATTACTGAGTCTGATAATTCTATTATGCAAGGTACTATGATTTCTACAAAGGAAATTTATCTTGCTTGTAACATTAACTTTGCTGGTCAGTTGCTTGCTAACCAATTAAGAATTGGTAACACATATAATGGAGAAAACTTTAGATTCGTTAAATTTGACCCAGATACTATTGACGTCAAACTTGACAAATATGGCGGACTTCGTGAAAATGACTCAACAGTAACTATTCCTATTGAATTGAGTGATACAACTGACATCAATGTTTATTTCACTTATTGTATTGACTTGAAAGATGGTGTAACAGTTGACGATTTCAACATTCCACCTTCATTCCCAATTTGTAACAATGGTGAAAAGAAAACAGTTGCTATACCAACTGGTGCTAAGGTTCCAAACATTCCTATTCAAATCAATGTTAAAGTAGATACATTGACAGAACCAAACGATATATTGGTATTAAAGATTACCGATATTTCCGGCGCCATCCTTCCAAATGGTAAAACAGATGGTGAATTAAAGATTAAGATTAAAGATGCTCCAAACAAGCATGTTGAATTTGATACAACCGCTATCTACAAATTCCACGAAAACGATACAGGTTCCGTTTCTTACATTAAAGTTATAAACGAAACACAATTTACTCGTTTCTATTTGGATTCTAGTTGGACTGACAGATATACATTGGATTCTATTACAGGTGAATTGAGACTTGTTAAAGACCCATTGGACTATGAAGCCACAACTGTAGATATGATTAAGGTTACATTGAAAGATACAGGTAATGTAGAAGTTTCTCGTCTAATTCCTATTGGAGTAATTGACGTGAACGAAGCACCTACATTGAATGATACAACATTTACTTTGTATGAAAATGTACCTGTTCCAGCTCTAGTTGGTACATTGAAGGTCAATGACCCAGATAAGACAAATGATTTTAGACAGAACTTGTTTAAAATTGTTGAAGGTGATTCTAATTTCACCATTGACAATACTGGTAAGATTTATTCAAGTAAGATTTTCAATTATGAAAAGGACACAACCGAATTTACATTGAAGGTTATGGTCTATGACAAGAACTATCCTACAGTCTTGTTTGATACAGCTACAGTAACTATCAAAATTGGAAACACAAACGAAGGACCAAAATTCCCAACAAAAGATACAACATTCTATGTTGCGGAAAATACAAAACCAGGAATAATTGGTAATGTTGCTGCTAAAGATGAAGATGGCGATACTATTACTTACAAGATTGTAGGTAATGTTCCATTCACCATTGACACTGCAGGTAACATTTCTTCAACTAGAGAATTTGACTTTGAAAAAGAAACTGGTTTCACATTCAAAGTTGTCGCAACAAGTACTGATTTGACCGACACAATGAAGGTCACAGTAAAAGTAACAAACGAAAACGAACCTGTACATATAAATGACACAACATTTACTGTCAAAGAAAATTATACAGGTCCTATTGGTAAAGTAGAAGGAAAAGACGAAGATGGAGAGCCTGTTAAATATACTATTAGCGACACTACTGACTATTATATTAGTAGTGTGGGCAGCATAACATTAAAAACTCCATTTGATTACGAAACAAAGAATATTGATACAGTGACAGTCTATGTTACCACTCCAAGTGGTGATAAAGATTCTGCTAAGGTAATAATCAAGGTTCAAAATGTTAATGAAACACCTGTATTACAACCAAACGATACATTGACAGTTCCTGAAAATTGTAAGAATTGTATTGTTGGTATAATCACAGCAACTGACCCAGATAAAGACCCAATTAAATACACAGTAAAAGAACCTGGATTTACCATTGATTCTGCTGGTGTATTGAAATTGACAGAACCATTAGATTACGAAAAGACACCTGTTGTAACAATAACAGTTACTGCTACCGACCCAAGTGGTGCTGGTGATACAAAAACATACACAATTAAAGTTACTGACATTAACGAACCAGTACATACAAAAGATACAACTTGTTCTGTAAAAGAAAACTATACAGGAAATGTTTGTAAGATTCCTGGTACTGACGATGATGGAACAAAACCAACATTTATCGTTACTGACACAACAAACTACAAGATTGATTCTACAGGTCAATTAGTAATCAAAAACCCTATTGACTACGAAAAGAAAACAAAAGATACTGTAAAGGTTATCGTTACAGATGGTTATTTTTATGATACAGCTACTGTAATCATAAATGTACTTGATGAAGACGAAATTCCTGAGATTACAAAGATTGACGATAAACAACCTGTAGATACAATAAAGACAAATGACCCAGACCATAAGATAGATTACCAAATTTGTGAAGGAGATAACTGCGACATTGGTAACATTGACATTACAGTACATAAAGATACTACTGTAAAGGTTTGTAACACAAAGAAAACTAAATGCGACAGTGTAGTTATTTTGTTCAATGATGCTCCACCTGTAGTAACATTGACAAATGCTAAATCCACAAATGCTTACATTGACTATATCACTATTGAAGAACAGAAAGACAATAAAATCTATGTAAACAAGAAGGAAAATCCAATAACTGTTACTGTAAAAGATACTATTCACAAAACAGAAAAGCATTTTGAAATCAAGGTCAAACTTGATACTATTCCAACAAAGGACATTAAACTCAAAGAATACAATTACTTGATTGACGAAGCCAAAGCTACTATAAATCCTATCGGTGGAAATAAGGGCGAATTGGTTGAAGTAATCAAGGACAATGGAACAGAAGTTACTATCAAACAAATTATTGACTTGAAGACTGGTAAGCCAATAGATACAGTACAAACTGTTTCTTATACAAAGAAGGTCAATGGTAAAGAAGTTGTAGTAACATATAAGACTGACAATTTGACTGGACAAAAGATTGGTGATTATGAAGTTTCTTATATGGCTGATTCTTGTACCAAAGTAACTTATACAATGAATGACAAGAAACAAATTATCAAGAATGACGAGGGTAACATCGGTTATACAATTACTTACGATTATGTGGATGATTTTGGAAACAAAGCATCTGCTAGTGTAGAAATTGTTTATGATGACATTCCACCTAAAGTAGAAATTCTTGAACCATACGAACACGATGCATTTAAGACAAATGCTATCCCTGTAAAATGGACTGTCAATGGAGAAGTTCAAGATACATTAACCTTACAGAGATTGGAAAAAGGTGTTAATTATATTATCCGCCGCTATGTAGATAAAGCTGGTAATGAAGCCGCTGATACTGTATGGGTAATTATGAAAGAAGCTAAAGACATTGACATTACTATTATCCATCCTGTAACAGAAATCAACAAAGACAAAGTAGACGAATTTTACAGTACTGGTGAAAAATATGACCCTAAGAAACCATACAAAGTAACTATGGTAAATCCTAAGGACGATTCATTACCTGAAACTATTGGTGTCGGATTTAAGATTGACATAGCATTACCTTCTGTATCAGCAACTGGTGGTTTGGCTACTTTGGATGACATTGTAAAGAATGGTCAGATTCCGGTTGACGATAAAGGAAACATTGTTGGTGCTTCTACTAAGGGTATTCCGGTAGAAAAATATGTTGAAGAACATTGTACTGCCGAATTCCAGGAAGATTACAGAAAGAACGGTTTGAACATTCCACTTTATGATGTAAAATATAATTTACATTTGTGGGTATGGACAACCACGGCAAACTATGTAAATGATTTCAATGTTGAATACACGCTCAATGACCAGGAAACGACGTCGGAGGCCGGTACCGTCCAAATGGTAGTGGATTGGCTAACCGATAAGGAAGGGGCAGTACGTGCGAAGGGTGGCAAAGCACTAGGTACAGGTTCTTATATCACAAAATTATACTCAAAATCTGTTGCTAAACATCGTTGCGATTACAAGGACCAGGTTAAGGGTGATAAGACTGTGAAGAAAGAAGAAAATATGAAAACTTTTGGTTACAAAAGACCAATTAAAAAGTAAATAAATTTTTACATTCTCAATTATGGGTGTTAGGTAACTAACTCCCATTTTTTATAAATACTATAAACAATTTATGGAGAAGAAGGTGAAAGACAAGAAAAAGGTACTTTCCTAGAAGTCAATGGTCAAACATATCTATTCAAACCTAGTTATCTATATTATGGTGTTAAAAAGAATATGTCTTTCCAAGAATTAGTTAAAACAGGAAAACTTGAACCTAAAAAGCCTAATTAACAATAAGTTCTACAAATAAAATAAAAAATGAAAGAGTCCTTCACGGGCTCTTTTTCTTTTTATATTTGAATACATACAAAACAAAATAACTAGAACAAATTATATGCAGTTCTAAAAAATGAAAATGTTTACACAATAAAAAATTTGTTTCTATATTTTGTTATGTAATCAAAATGATTATACAAAAATCTTAACAAAATAAATCAAGGAGAAAAACTATGTTAAGTAATTATGTATTGAATACACACGATGGTCTTACCTACCAGGTAACAAGTTCAACAATCCAGTCCCGCAATCGTATGCAGGTAACTGGCACAACCGTAAAGAATGTTCGTCACGTTCAGGTTGCGAAGAATCACCTTCGTCCATTGACTGCTTTTGAAGCATCTGTCTGTATGACTGCTGAACAGATTCTTCGTAATAAGAAGGCTATGTCCGAAGCTGAATCTACCATTGTCCAGCTTTCTCGTTTACTCAAAAAGCAGGTAATGGCATAATATGAACATTTGGCGTATTACGAAATATCGTTGCGACCAAAACGGAGTTCCTTATGGCGACCCCATTCAATCCTTGTGTTTCACACAGGAATTGATGGAGTCCTATAAGAACCCAAAATTTGTTGTTAAAATTGAAGAACAGGTCGCATTAGACACATACAAAGTAATTTGGACTAAGGAAGAAAGAACAAATGAAAGCAACGGGTAGTAAAGTATTTCTCAAGCGTGAAGAAAGAAAATCAGCAGCTGGTATCATTACTCCATTGTCAAAGCAGGGTTTGGCTGTGTTCACAGTAGAAGCAGTTGGTCCTGGTGAATGGAATGTATTTACCGGCGAACTTATCCCAATGAATGTAAAGGTCGGAGATAGAGTTGTTGCTGATGTAACCACCGCTCCTGAGATTGTCATTACCAATAAGAAAGACGGCACAAAGACAAAGTATAATGTTGTTCCTGAAAGCAGCATTGAAATGATTGTTGATGCCGATGAAGATGTACAATAAACTAATGGAGGTGTTAAATGAAGATATTAGACGATAAAATGATATTGCGTAATTTAACGACCGAAACCGCTGGTGGATTGTACATTCCAGGAATTGTTCAAATTGCTTACTCAATGTTTGAAATTGTCAATTTAGGCGCAGGTCATTTTGACAAAAGAGTTGGGCGAGTAAAACCACTTCCTAAAGGATTGAAAGTAGGCGACCGTGTTTTGGTTAATGTTGGTGTTCTAAAGCCAATTAAGATTAAGGGTGAAAAGCTCTATGTCTGCCCAAATGCGGAAGAAGCTATTTTAATTCTTGACGATGACGAAACACTATAATTAAGGAGTGAGTATAAATGAATTGGAAAGTTAGTTTAATTACAATAGCTTCTGTAATTCTTTATGCTTACGCTTTAGTTTGTTTCGGTTTAGCAGGACCAAACATTCAAAGTATAGCCCTCGTAGCGGGTGGCTATATTTTGAAGTATGGTCTTCTTTCTTTTGGATTCTTTATGGCAGCCTTCTTGCCTTACAGAATAAATAAGGCATTGGAACAGAGAAAACAGAAGAAGTACGAAATTGAATCAGAGCAAAAGATTATCGCTGCGGCACAGAAAGCAAAGGCCACGAACGATAAAATATATAATGAGTATATTAAGAACGAGGATGCTATCTAATGGCACAAACACTTGAAGAAGAAGTTAATACCCCAAAGCATTATCGCACACACGAAAGTGGGCTAGAAGCTATTGAAATCACACGCTGGCTCATTGGTGATTTGTCTAATGCTTGGAAATATGCGATGCGATACGAAGATAAAAATACCCCAAAGAAAGATGTTATGAAACTTTGTTGGTATTTGAATGACTTCCACAAGCATTTTATCAATATGAATAATGAAGTTACCAATACAACATTAAACGATTTACCAAGTTATGTTATTTCGGATATGTTGAAGGTTATTGATAACGAACCAGTACCACAAATCAAAGAAGTATTCAAACAAATTCTTACTTTGTATGAATGCAAAGGTATTTTAATTCCTTCCGAATGGAATAAAATGCTAGATGATTTGGCAAGTTATGCGAACACATTAAATTAACCAAAATATATTGACAAAAATTTTTATTGTAAATATATTTTAACACAAAATCAAAAATACAAAAAAGGAAAAATAAATTATGTCAAATTTAACTATTACATCAACTAAAATTTTGCCTATTTCTAATGGTAAGGGTGGTTGTGTTGCTATTGCTCAGCTTGTATTCAATGACGCATTGAAGTTGACAGGTATTAAGCTTATTGATAATGGCTCACATCGTTACATTTCTTATCCTCGTAATATGAGCAATAAGCAGAAGAAGTCCTTCTTTTTCCCTGTAAATAAGGAAATTGCTGAATCTATTAACGATAGATTGTGGGCTGACTATAAGAAACTTAACGAAAGCAAGTAATATGAAGAAGAAAAAGAGTTTTCCGACACCTCCACAGCTCCTTCCAAACAAAAAGAAGGAAATGTTGAAAATCATTCAGGACCCTGAAGCGATGAAAAGGGTGTTTGAACTCATAAATTCTTCATCTAATTTATTTGAAAAATCCAAGACTGTCAAAGCTGTAACTATGTTAGACTGGTATGAAAGGGTTATCCAAATTCTACCTGAAGATATGGAACAGCGTGACAGTTTTTGTGATAAATTAAAAGAATTGGTAGATAACTATGGAGTAGAAGATGGCACTTGTACTAAACAACAAGAACATAACAACTAATGAATTTGTCAGACTAATTGTCTGTTCGGTTTTAGAAGACTTGGAAATAAATTTTGACGATTACGCAAGAATCTATGTTCAGGACTACGATTCATTGACACCTGAAGAAAAGACGAAAATCGCAGAATGGAAAGTAAAAGTTTTTGACAAACTAAATACTTGTATGAAAAGGAATGAAATAAAGCGTCATGTCTAAGTTTATTGTTGGTAATAAATACAAGGACCAACTTGGTCAAGAATATACTTTTTTGAGCGAGAATAATGGAATAGCAGTATTTCAATTCAATAAGGTTCAAAAGAAGTTTAAACTTATAGAGAAGTTTGGTAGCATTTCTATGGCTTGTAATCTTCGGCACCCAAATTAAAAGTGGCGACCCTAAGATTATATACGATGAAGAAATAGATGGTATTAGACTAAACCAAGAACATATTTTTAATCTTAGTGGAGAAACGTATGTCAGTCTTTTCAAAAGGCATAAAGAAGAAAGTGAAAGTAGACAAAAAGTCAATAAAGAAGGATAAGGTATCAAAGAATCCTGATACTAAAAATCTTTCGGATGAACAGGCCGAAGCATTACAGAATCGGTGAAATCCCACCTGGTGCTATGGGTATGAACCCAATGATTATCCCAGATTTCTTTAACAACATTCGTAATAACTATTATGTTGCTAACAAGATAATTTGGATAACTGGTTTCATTGAATGGGGACTTATTACAGAAGTAATGCGTAGATTGAATTTCTACGATGACGGTACAAAAGACCCAATTACTTTGTATGTAGCTTCTCCTGGTGGTGAATGTGATGCTGGATGGGCACTTATAGATATGATTGAAAAACTCAAGCATAAGGGTATTAAAATCAAAACGATTTGTGCAGGCTCTTGTTCGTCAATGGCAGCCGTAATTTTGGCAGCTGGTTCAAAAGGTGAACGATATGCTTTCCCATCTTCAAGAATTATGATACACCAAGCTGGTATTGAATTGACTGGTGGTAAGTTAGACGATATAGCAAACACAACGAAGGAACTTCAGTATTGGACTGATTTGACAGCTAAATACATTTCAAAAGTCTCTGGCAAGAAGGTCAAAGAAGTTGAGAAGGAACTTTGTTACGATAACTATATGACACCTAGCGAAGCCAAGAAGTTCGGTATCATAGATAAAATTGATGTGGTTTTGGCTTAATGATACTATCATTAGACGAAATAAAGAAAAGAATTATCCAAGAAAATGACCTGCAGAAGTGCGGGTCTTTTTCCACGGATAAACAAAAGAATGTTCAGGACACTATGAACATTCTCGCTCAACTTATGAAAAAGTACCCAGAACGAATTGCCGAAATTGAAGAGCAAGTTGCTGATGGCGAAGAGTTCCGTTGTTATTTTGAAGACGAAGAATCGTTGAAGGAATTGGGTGAAATGAGATATACTAACCCAGAACGATTTTATCGTATTATCCGTAAAGAAGAATTATTTTTGAATACTTGTTTACAGACTTTTGGCTTTCATAATTATATCGTATCACTAAATCCAGACAAGCTCTTTGGCTAATATAAATACTACATTATATGGAGAATGTTTAATGAATTTTCGTGATTTTGTTAAAAAAGATAATAAACGTACGATTCCTGAAGAACCGGTAGAATACTTGGAAGAACCAACAGAAGAATTGGATGAAGATACTGAAGAAGATTATGGTGAGGAAGAAGACGATACTGAAGATGAATACTATGAAGAACCTGTAGTGTATGTGCCACCACAGCCACCACAGAGAGTCGCACAAAGACCTGTTCAAAGAGTAGTTCATCAACAGCCAAAAGTTCAAAGACCTGCACCAAGACCAGCACCACGTCCACAACCTGTATATCGTCCACAACCACAACGAATACAGCGCTCAGCAATGCCTGTGGACCAGTACAACCGTCCAATACAAATTAGCAAAAAGCAATTAGCAGAAAATACTATTGAAAATACTGCTAATACTTTGACAGAAGCTATTAAGAGAAAGGTTGATACCATATTCTATCGTTTTGGTATTCAGGGTTTGGAAAAATTGGATGAAAAGATACTTGATACTATTGAAGAATTACAGTATCCAGAACCAAAACAAATTAAGAAATCTGGAGTAAGTATGAGAAGAGTACCTGGTAAGAGAGTGGTTCGTAAACCAAAGCCACTTCCTATACAAGATATAGAACCTGCCTGGAAGAATGTTCCTGAATTCAAAGGTGAGATGGAATATCCTAATACTGAAGAATACATTGACGAACAGTTACAACCTGAACCAATCTACGAAGATGTTCAGGAACCAGTTGAAGAACCTGTAGAAGAACCTGTAGAAGAACCTGTAGAAGAAAAAGTAGAAGAAGAGCCACAGAAAGAACTTTCAATGATGGAACTTGCTGAACAGGCTTTGAACATTGACCCTTCAAAGGTTATGAAACACGAAGCCGGTGGAACAAACCCGGTGTTCGCTCCACAACCTGTTCCTGTTAGAACACCAACAGAGCCAGCAGAAATTCCTATCGCATTGGAAGTTCCCGAAGTTGCTACTCCAAAAATTCTAACTATGCCTGTCATAGAAGAACAAAAGGAAGAACCTGCTCCGGCACCTGTGGAACAACCAGCACCAGCAAAGAAAACTAGAAAGAAGAAGGAAAAGGACACACAAACTAATGAAGAAAAATAAAACTGACAGAAAACAAAAAGAAGTCAAAGATATGGTAGTGGTGGATGGCACCGTTGTGGAAGCGTTCGCTAATGCTATGTTTGATGTAAAACTAGATAACGGTGCGATTATAAAATGTACCTTGTCTGGAAACATTCGCAGATTTAAGATACGAATTAACCCAGATGACAGAGTACAACTTGGCATCGGAATATATGATTCTACAAAAGGTAGAATTTTGTATCGTTATAATTAAACTAATTTACAGGACAGACAAAACATCTACTCTTTGTTTGATTCTAACCAAATCTAACTGTAAATTATTATAAATAGTATGTGTAACTGGTTATTACACATACATTTTTTAAGGAGTAGATATGATTGAGTGTTTAATTTGTAAAACACCTGTTAAAGATTATAGAGGTTTAGCAACACATTTAAGATGCCATAATATAAATTGGAAATTATATTATGATACATATATGAAAAAACCAGATGAAGGTAAATGTATAGTTTGTGGTGAACCCACAAAAATTTATAGAATGTCAGAACGGTTATCAAAAATGCTGTTCTAAATGTTTTCAAAAATCGCCATTAAAGAAAATACATACACAACAAACTAATTTAAAATTATATGGTAATGTATGTACTGTACATTCTGATAAATTTAAAGATAAAGTAAAACAAATAATAAAAGAAAAATATGGTACTGAATGTTATTTGTCAAGTAAAGAATGTCAAGAAAAAGCAAAACAAGCTTTTAAAATTAAATATGGTAAAGAATACGAAAATATAGCACAAATACCTGAAATAAAACAGAAGATTAGTAATAGTTTGAATAAAAGAACTGATGAAGAGTGGGAAGAAACTAATAATAAAAGACGTTCAACTTGTAAACTAAAATATGGAAATGAACATTGGACTAAATCAAAAGAATGGATTGACCAGTATCAGTTAAATTATTTTAAAAAGACTGGGTATAGAAATCCTCAACAAAATCCAAATATATTACGAAATAGAACTTCTAAATATGAATATAATAATGTAAAATTTGATAGTTCGTGGGAATTGGCTTATTATATTTGGTTAAAAGATAATAATATAACTTTTGAATACCACAGTAATTTATATTTTACATACAATAAAGATGGGAAAGATTATAAGTATTTTCCAGATTTTATATTAACTGACTGCATAGTTGAAATAAAATCTGATTATTTAATTAGTTCATCTTGTAAATATAAAATACCAGATGAAAAAATTAAATGTATGAAAGAAAATAATGTGATTGTATTACATTCTGCTGAAATATATCCATTCTTAAAATATGTAAAGTATAAATATGGAAATAAATTTATTCAAAATTGTAGAGTTAGGAGGTAAACAATGGATATACCAAAGTATAAAACAAACCGACACTTGAGTTGGGATGAGATATGCGAGGAATTTCCTGATGTCGCAAACCAAATCGTACGAGAAGACCAATGGTCTCCTTGGGAACGAAAACCTGATTTTTCCGAAGTAGACAAGACGATAATGCCCTGGATACCGGAAAAGGTACGAGAAGGTAAAGAAGACGAGCGTATAGATACTATAATGCTAACAAAATAATTTATAGGGACCTGAATGGTCTCTATTTTTATAAATACTATAAACAACATAATATGGAATTTATATGGATTTAAGAGAAGCTAAACAGTATTTGAATAATAAAGGTTATGAACTAATTGACGAAGGATTATTTGGTTCAAAATTTGATGCCGATAGAGTAAAAGCTGGATATAAAGAATTGTATGGTTATTTAAATGATATCGGTGAAAAATACGAACATAAGATTGATGTAGAATCATTGAGAAGTAAAATTAAATATGTTTTAAACGATATGGAAAAGGTACCTGAAAAGGCTGAAAAATTACATAAGAATTTAAAAGAAAGTAATGAATTGGTAATTGGAGTTAAGGGTTATACTCATAACTATGCTGTTAAAATGGCAGATGAAGAACCTGATAGAGAAGATTTCTATTTAGATGGTACATACGAACATTTGAAGCACATTTTCATTAAAGAAATTTATCCTAATTTACAGAAATTTGGTATTACTTCAGATTTGAAAACAATAAATGAAGATGAATATACTGCTAAAGATTCAAATAAAGTAATTGGTACAACAGGTGAATTTAAATTGAGTTTCAAAAACTTGAAATTCTAATTTTAACCAAAAATTTAATATAAGACAGGGATTTTTTTGTCCATGTTTTTTCTTATAAATAGTGTATGGACGAAATAGAAAATGTAAAGAAACTATGGAAAAGACTTGAAGAGAGTTTGACAGATTCAAACTCTCAAAGAGGTTTACATAGATTGGTGAACAATGCTGAAATGTTGTCAGCATATATGGAAGCCAATGGAGTATTAACTGAATCATCCAGAGCAGTACTTGATTTGGAACAGAAAGGTGCCAAAATTAACTTATCTACACATAACAGAGAAATTGACAATGCTTTGGTGTTTATTATCTTGAAAGGTTTAACTACACTCCCTACTAAAACAGAAGCATATCGTTTAGGTCTTATTGATGCTAAGGGTAAACTTATTAGAAAACCAAAGACAGCTAAAGAAAATGATTGTATCAGTAATCTTGATTTGCTATTTTTCAAACTTAGAGAATGGTTAGCACCACGAATTGCTTATATGACAAGTGTTAGCTGGATAAAGGGTGTAATGAATAATGTACGCGGACAGAATTATTTTAAGAACGCAAGTATTCTAACTAGACAATATGCTGTTCGTAAAGTTAATGACGAATTATATAAGATTTTGGAACATTAAAATGAATAAACCTTGCCCTAATTGTTATGGTGATTTAAAGAGATATGGCTTCACACTAGAAGTAGGTGGAGTTTATATGACTATGGTTAAGGAAATAAAAACTTGCTGTGCCGTAAAGGTCAAGATAACTAAATTTAATTCCACAGAAGTTACTTTTATAGCTGAAGATAATGATAAAACTTATACAAAAAGCAGAAAAGATTTTATGACAAGTTCGTGGAGATTGAAAGGTCCACACGATACATTATTTAATGAAGGAGAATAAAATGTTATTCAAAGAAGCCAAAGAGTTTTTAAATAGCAAAGGATATATTCTTGAAGATTTTGAAATTAAGAAAGAATATAATGGACCTCGTGGCAGTGCAGTTGTTACAATAAATGGTAAGAAAATCACTGCCGATGATTTCCAAAAAGGTACAAGAGATAGTAACTGGAGAAATTTAGGTAATGCTATTGCTACATTCAAATCTTATTATCCTAAGTGGCAAAAATATGTAGATATGGATGTTGCTGAACTTGCTAATTATATGTCAGATTTTTGGCATTTAACACACGAATTAGAAAATTGCCAAGGTAGAATTAACTATTTTTTGAAAAATGCAAAAATAGATGCTAGTGCTGGCAATAGTGTAATTGAGACTTATCGTAGTAAAAGCGATGAAGTTGTAAAATACAACAAAGACCTTGTCAAAAATGAAACTAATGCTAAATTAGAAGAACGAAATGGCAAAGTTAGCGACCACGAAATAGTTTTCCCTAATTTTGAAAGAGCAATTACATTAAATGTTGACTGGACAGAAGGTACATTCTATAAATGGACTGGTTTGTGTGCTTTCATAGATTTATCAGATATTGATGGTTTAACAGCAACTCGTAATACCTGGACAAGAGGAAGATATGATTTAACTGCTGAAAATCTAAACAAAATAGAAAAGTGGTTGAATGATAATGAAGAATTTGTTAGAAAAGAAATGAAACGAGGTAGTGATTACTTTGATTCTGTTGCTGAAGACCAAGCTCGTTATTACAAAGACCACCCAAACGGAAACTGGAGCGGTGACTAATGGTTAGACATCAAAAAGGGCATAAAAATTCTAATGGAGAACTAGCGGAATGGGTTATAGTTTCGCACAAAGATGGTCATATAATCAGTTCACACAAAACTAAAGCAGAAGCAGAAAAACATTTAGGTGATATTCGCAAATTCAAACACATGGGCGAATCTATGGATGTTGTAGAAGCAAAAGAATTGTTAGAGAGTGCTGGTTATCGTGTTATAAAAGAAGAAGAACTTGATGAAGATTTTACTATGGGTGTAGGTGAACTTGGTGCTGACCAGGGTATTCCACACTCAATGCAAGGTTGTGCAGTTCCAATGATGCGTTTGGGAGAACCTGCCCCAATGGGTAAAATTCAAAAATGTTGCCCACCGCACCCAATGCACCACCATAGACCTATTCCTTTTGGTTTGTGGCCTGTTGGTATAATTACAACTACTTCTACCAAAAAGAGAAAACGCAAAAAGAAAAAGAGAAAATCTAAAAAGAAGAAATAACAAAAAGGACCCTCAAACGAGGGTCCTTTATTTTAGTGGTGAAATTTTACCAACGGCTATAGGGCATAACGCATTCTTCCTGGCGACGGGAGAACGGATACGGGAATTTGTTTTCCTTCTCGCTCAACCAATTACGGAGCTGGTTTGCAAGAGAGGCCCTAAAGGTGCTACGGAACTTCTTCGTTTTGAGAAGGTCCCAACAACCATCATAGAGGCGACCGCTATAAGTGCGATGGAGCTTCTTCAGTTCCTTCACAGTGATACTCAGGGTGTGAGCGGCCGCAATATTGCGATTATGTTCGCCCCAAAGTTGACAGGCTTTATGGTGGCGACGTTCTGCTTCTTTGAACGCCTCATATTCGGCCATCAGTTCCGGGCTAGCGTCTACTTCGCAGTCGCCGGTGTAAATGCGTTTTTCTTCCTTCGTTTCAGGATTGAAAACGATAGCATAATGCCAAGTTTCCCAAACATCGGACATAATTTGGACAGTTTCATGTCCCTCACGAACTACCATACCAACATAGGAAGTGGTGGTGTTGTTGTTTTCGGTGGTGCGAATTGCCATAGTTGTACCTCTTTGGTAGTGTGGTGGATTTCTTTTTCCATAATTAAATATAGTTTAAACTGCACCATTTGTCAATAGATTTTTCACATTTTTATGTAAAACTTTCTTTACATTTGGGATTGTAAACTATTTTTTACATAAATAATATATAAATTTTAATATATAAAATATGAATGAAAATTTTGAAAAAACAAGCCGCATAGTAAATGGTTTTTGGTACACTTTTGAATATCACAATGCTAATGACACCGTCCCAGGATATGATAGATTTCCAATGATTTATTGTATTGGTCCCTCAACAAAAAATTTGAATTGTTTTGAAGCATTGAATTTACACCATTTGCCACTTGGTGCCAGAATAGAATTTATGATACGTTTTGATAAACTATCTAATTTTAGAGAAGACGATACACGAAAAGTTTTCACAAAAGAAGAAATTTTATCATATTTCGGAGAAGGTATAGGTATTCAAAATGCTATACGATATTACAATAAGAAAAACATATTGAATCCATATAGGATTTACAATAAAGCGGTTCCATTATATCTTGAATATGATGGAGATATAATAATGAAAAATCCTGGCACTATAATGAACAAATACTTATTGGATTTGGGTAAAAATAACAAGGAGTAAATTTGGATTATCAAAAAATATATAATAAGTTAATACAATTAGGTAAAACTGATTATTGGACTAACGAAAAATATTTTGAGAAACACCATATTGTACCTCGTAGCGAAGGTGGGAGTAATAAAAAAGAAAACTTGGTAGAATTACCACCCAGAGCACACCATCTAGCCCATTTGTGTCTAATCAAATTGGGTTGTTGCTTAAAGTATTGTTATTATAACTTTACCATAAAAGAGTATTACGAAGCGAAAATGCTTGAAAAGAAGAAAAAGCATTTGTTAATTCCAGATGAGGTAGATACCGTTGACGAAATTAACGAATTTAGATACGAAGGCGAACCAGATGAAAGTTTCCATTGAATATAATGTAAAAGGAAGTAAAAAGAAATATCCAGATGTGGCTTATGAAGTCTATGTTCCAGACGATTGGACTGATAAACAGATAAAAGAATGGTATGAAGAAAAACACCATAACATTTGTGGCATAGGCGTGGAAGTCATAAATATAGAAAAAGATAATGAGGTATCTGATGAATCTAAATGAAGCAAAAGAATTATTAGAAAATGCTGGTTATTTGGTTGAAAGAATTAGCCCTAGAACACAGGCTAAAACTGACGATAATTTTAGAGCATTTATGAGAGGTGAGAGATTTTCACCAGATTATGAAACACACTTTGATTATCAAATGTCAGGCGATAATGCTATGGACTTAATTCGTGCTGGCAGACCAACCAAAACATACAATGTATTAGCCTTCATTTACGATAATAATGGCGAGGTTTCTGCATTAGATTTGAGAAATGAAATGTTCAATGGTAATATGATGAATATGAGAACTTGGGCTTCTAATAATAGCAAATATGTTGCAACAACTAAGGCAAATGGACGCAGATCATTCTCACTTACAAAAGCAGGCAAGAAAGCAATTATTGATGCTATGGAAGTATTCGGAGATTAATTATGAAATTAGACGAAGCTAAACAAACATTGATTGATGCTGGATATTTGGTAGAAGGTGGTGTAGATATATAACAGGCTGATGATTTGTTCTATGATATTAAAGACCTTGCCAAAGAACTTGGTTATCAGTGTTTTCGTGAAAAGGGTAAGAATAGTGTAATCGTATTTTGTTGCGATAACATAGACGAGACTTATAATTTTGACAAATTATGTGCAGGTTTAGATAAAATTTTATCTTTCGGTGCTAATGATGGTTATGGTTATCAAACAATAAACTCTAAACCAGTATCATTAAAAGTTAATTGTGGTATTATCCATATGGATGATGACGATTTTAAATATCAGCCAAATGAACAAAATGGTTTGAGAAAGTATTGGAATGAATCTACTGCATTTACTACTGAATCCATAAAGAAAACATATAGAGATTATATTGAAAACGAATCTACCAAGATAACTTGGGAAGAATTTGGTAAATTGGCTTTCAAAGCTCTTACAGCAAACCAAATTGGTTTATTGCTTCACGGAGAAATTCCAAATATTAAGGATGACCCATTTGATAGTAGTAAATTAAGATATTTAAGAAAATAAGTTCAATTAAAAACAAATTTGAAAATCAGGGTTCAAAATCCTGATTTTTTCTTTTATACATAAAAAATGTGAGGTAGTTTTATGATAGAAGTAAAATTTAATACAGCCGAAGAAATTAATGAACAACTCAAACAAGAATTGAGTAAGGTGTTATTTACTCCATACAATCAAAATACCGATAAAGAAATTGAAAAGGTATTTAAGGATGTAGCAGTAAAATCTGCACCCCAATCACTTATTTTGGAAGATATAAAATTTTTCGACCACGATTTGAAAATTGAATATCAATGCCAAAATAAACATTATACTATGATTTTGAGCTGCAAATAATGCTATATAATGGCGACTGTTTAGAAATTATGAAAACCATAGAAGACCATTCAGTAGATATGGTCTTATGTGATTTACCATACGGGACAACCAAATGCCCCTGGGATATTGTTATTCCATTTGAAAGTTTGTGGAAAGAATATAAAAGAATTTGTAAACCAAATGCAGCCATTGTATTATTCGGACAAGAACCTTTTTCTTCAATGCTTCGTTTGAGTAATTTAGACGATTACAAGTATGATTTGTATTGGGAGAAAGAAGCACCAACAAATATTCTTCAACTCAAAAAACGATTTGGTAAGAATGTAGAAACTATATCCATATTCTATGAAAAACAATGCACATATAACCCGCAAAAATACAAACATAATGGTAAACCAGTTGTCACAGTTCCTATTTCTAGTATGGGTAAATTGAGTGCAGACAACCAAATTACTCCTGTTGCTTATAAAGACGATGGAACACGATACCCAAAACAAGTTTTAAAATTTACAAGAGTAGATAAACACCATATAGTCCACCCAACACAAAAACCAGTTGAACTATTAGAAATGCTTATTAAATCATTTACGAATGAGGGCGATTTGGTTTTGGATAATTGTATGGGTAGCGGTTCTACTGGTGTGGCTTGTAAGAATCTAAATAGAGAGTTCATTGGTATTGAAAAAGAAGAAAAGTATTTCAATATCGCAAAAGAACGAATTGAACATAAGGATGAATTAGATAATTTTATTGAATAGGTGAGATTATGAAAATTGCAGGACAAGACCTTTCCATTTCTTCAAGTGGAATTATAGTAGAAACATTAGACGATAAAACATTGGATATTATAGAAGTCCAGTATTATGGTTTCACTAATAAGAAGAAAGTAGAACAAACAAATATTCTTTATTACAACAATAAAGATTTTAATAGTGATTATGCCAAATATAATTGGATGAAAAATAAAATTCTTGAATGGACGAAGGATTGTGAATATATCAGCACAGAAGATTATGCGTATGGTAAGAGCGGCGCCCTTGGACAAATTTTCTCACTTGCTGAATTTGAAGGCAACATTAAACTTGCTGAAGTAGCCCGCGGACAGAAAATGCGTTTGTATTCTGTAAACTCCAATAAGAAGTTTTTCTCTGGTTATGGTTTGAGTGATAAAATCGGTATGCGAGATGGATTTGACGCTTGGACCGAAACAAAACCTGATTTGAGCACTTTGCCAGAGGTTGATAACGGAAAAGGTGTTAGTCCAACATCAGATATTATTGACGCTTACGCATTGTGTGAATGTTTGCGTATGGAATTGAAACTGAGAGCTGGTATAATTCAACTATACGAATTACCAAAATCGCAAATAGAAGTTTACAATGTAGTCAGTAAAGAGCATCCACAGGGCTTATTGGTAGCACCATTCATTACCAAATAATGATTCCTGCCCAGGAAGCGACGTTCACTGCCCAGATTTTGTTCAATACATAAAACCCTACTATTGCCCCAGGAAAACGACGTACTGGGGCAGTACTGTTAGGTTTACAAAAATTTACATAAAGTTATAAATATACTATAAAAGAATTTGGAGTTTTTATGGAACGAGAAGTAACCCAAGACGATTTGAACG
>Ga0256405_10002081_pt1 | contig 48828 bp, 38 predicted proteins | sample RumenRJG_02DNA_FD_189096 | JGI IMG/M metagenome (GOLD analysis project Ga0256405, IMG submission 189096) | Bovine rumen microbial communities from Lethbridge, Alberta, Canada - RJG_02 | ecosystem: Host-associated > Mammals > Digestive system > Stomach > Rumen | place: Canada: Alberta...
TTTTTCAGGAAAGCCATATGAACGAAAAAGTACTTCACATCGTAGAATATGACAAGATCATCGCCCGTCTGGAAGAGCATGCGGATTCACAGCCCGGCAAAAAAATGTGCCGGGAACTGATGCCGATGGACAGCCTGTTTGAAATAGAACATGCACAGGCAGAGACCGAGTCCGCGCTTTCCCATCTGTTTCGAAAGGGTTCTATTTCCTTCGGAAACAACCGGGATTTTAACTATATGTTTGGCGCTCTTTCTGTAGGGGCGTCTCTCTCTATGCCCGAGCTTCTGCAGCTGGCCTCCTTCCTCGACAACGTCGGAAGAATCCGGAATTACGGACTCAGCAAGGATGGGGAACGTTCTGAGATCAAGTCCCGCAATGTAAATAATACAAAAAAAGACGGCGGGAAAAACTCTTCTGATCCAGGAACCGGCCGCTGGTCCGCGGAATCGGAACAGCAGCCCGATGTCCTTTTTGACCTTTTTGACTGCCTGTATCCGGTGCCGGGACTGTCAGCGGAGATCCGCCGCTGCATCCTTTCCGAGGACCAGGTTGCGGACGATGCTTCTCCGGCGCTCCGCAAGATAAGGCGCGATATGCAGCTGACCGGCGACAAAGTCCACCAGCAGCTTGCAAAAATGGTCAACACGACCTATTCCGCCTACCTGCAGGACAATGTGATCACCCTGCGGGGAGACCGCTATTGTATCCCTGTCAAAGCGGAATATAAATCCCAGGTTCCCGGGCTCATTCATGATCAGTCCTCCTCGGGCTCCACACTTTTTATCGAGCCTGCGGCCATTGTCTCTCTCAACAATCAGATGCGGGAACTGGTCCTGCAGGAAAAAAAGGAGATTGAGAAGATCCTGGCCGCTCTTTCCGCCGAAGCCGGCGAACACCTCATGGAACTCAAGGACGACGCTGAAAACATGACCCGGCTGGATTTCATTTTCGCCCGCGCAGATCTTGCCATGGAGCAGAATGCCACCCGGCCTGTTTTTAACGATAAATGCTATATCAATATCCGGCAGGGACGCCATCCTCTGATCGACCCGAAAAAAGTTGTTCCCATCGACATTGAACTGGGCAGCGAATATGACATGATCATTATCACCGGCCCCAATACCGGCGGCAAGACGGTCACGCTCAAGACTGTCGGCCTCTTCGAACTGATGGGTATGGCAGGTCTTCATATTCCGGCAGGTGATCGAAGCGAACTCTCTCTCTTCCGTGAAGTCTTCGCGGACATTGGTGATGAGCAGAGCATCGAGCAGAGTCTTTCCACCTTTTCTTCCCATATGAAGACCATCGTGGATATTTTCCGCCGGGTCGACCGGCAGTGTCTGTGTCTTTTTGACGAGCTGGGTGCCGGAACCGACCCTACCGAGGGCGCGGCGCTGGCAATCTCCATCCTGAATTTCTGCCATACAAGGCGGATCCGCACACTTGCCACGACCCACTATGCCGAACTCAAGGCCTACGCCATGCGGACGGAAGGCATCGTAAACGCAAGCTGTGAATTCAATGTGGAGACCCTGCAGCCCACCTACCGCCTCATGATAGGCATTCCCGGCAAGAGTAATGCCTTTGCCATCTCTCAGAAGCTGGGCCTTCCCAACTATATCATTGAGACCGCCAGGGAACAGCTCAGCCAGGATGTACAGAACTTTGAAGACCTTCTCTCCGACCTGGAAAAGACGCGCCAGCAGCTGCGCAGGGAAAAGGAAGAATCCGAGCGGATGCGGGCGGCACTTGAAAAAGACCGTAAGGCCCTGGAGAACAGAGAGCGTCAGTTTGAAAAACGCCGCGAAGAGCTTCTGCAGAAGGCCAACGAAGATGCAAGAGATATTCTGGCCAAAGCCAAAGAGGAGGCCGACCAGGCCATCTCCGACCTCAGAAAAGCCTCCCAGGGCGGCAAAAAGGGCGGGGATCTTTCCTCTATGGAACGCACCCGCACAGCCCTTCGCAACAAGGTCAATGAAAAGAATGCTTCCGTGAAGTTCAAAAAGGAGCCTGCCGCTCCTGCAGGCAAAAAGCTCCGTGCATCCGACCTCCATATCGGTGACAAAGTAAAGGTCGTCTCGATGGGTCTGACAGGTACGGTCAGCGCCCTGCCTGACAGAAACGGCAAAGTCAGTGTCCGCTGCGGCATCCTGCAGAGCAAAGTCGATCTCTCCGATCTGCGCCTGCTTGCCGAGGACGCCTTCGGCAACACACTGGACGCCTACGGCAATCCCATCGGCGGCTCCGGGTCCGGAAAACGTTCCGGAAGTGCCATCAAACGGGCCTTCAAAGACGCGGACAGAGCATCTTCCTCCGGAAAAGATATGGACCTTTCGCGGGGCTCCTCTGTCTCACCGGAGCTCAACCTCCTGGGACTCACTACAGATGACGCCATCTGGAAACTCGACAAATACCTGGATGAAGCCCGTGTCTCCCATCTGCAGAGTGTACGCATCGTACACGGAAAAGGTACCGGAGCACTGCGGAAAGCGGTGCACGAATACCTCCGCAGGCAGAAGTGGATCAAGTCCTACCGGATCGGTGATTTCGGTGAAGGAGACGCAGGTGTGACGATCGTGACTCTGAGAAATTAAAGAGGAGTATATGGTATCAAAAAATAAAATTCTCATCGTAGATGATGACAGCAATATTGCAGAGCTGATTAGCCTGTATCTCGCAAAGGAATGCTTTGATACACAGATCGTGGGAGATGGTGAATCCGCCCTCAGGGCTGTCAGATCCTACCAGCCTGATCTGATCCTGCTCGATCTGATGCTTCCCGGAATAGACGGCTACCAGGTCTGCCGCGAAGTGCGCGCTTCTTCCAATGTTCCGATCATCATGCTCTCCGCCAAAGGAGAAGTCTTTGATAAAGTACTGGGCCTTGAACTGGGTGCCGATGATTATATGGAAAAGCCCTTTGATTCAAAAGAGCTCGTCGCCCGGGTAAAAGCCGTACTTCGCCGCTACAAAACCGCGGCCAGTGCAGCCGCTCCCGCGGAATCGGCCGACAAGATCGTTTCCTATCCGGATCTGACGATCAACCTGACCAATTATTCTGTCACTTTTCAGGGCAGACATATCGACATGCCGCCCAAGGAACTGGAGCTGTTTTATTTTCTCGCCTCTTCTCCCGGACGTGTGTTTACCCGCGAGCAGCTCCTGGATCAGATCTGGGGCTATGAGTATGTCGGTGACACACGTACTGTCGATGTCCATATCAAAAGGATCCGTGAAAAGACCGGCACCAGCACCGGCTGGAAGATTGCAACCATCTGGGGGATCGGTTATAAATTCGAACTGATACAGTGATATTTTTTTTAAAGAATATGAAAAAAACGCTTTATTTCAGGATCATACTTGCCTATATCCTCTTCGGGCTTTTTGGTTTTATCGCCGTCGCAACAGTCGTTTCACGCCTGACGACAGAATACTGCATCCGGGACAAGGCTCGTATGCTCTACGGAGAAGCTTCCCGGATCTCCGATACCTATGCCCTGCAGCTGTACAGATCCAAAATCAAACTGGAGGACGTACAGGCGCAGATGGAAGCTCTTTCCTCCTATATGGACACGGAGATCTGGATCCTCAACCCCTCCGGCCGTATGGTCGTCAACTCCGGAAAGGCACCTGATCCGGGGCAGGAGACCTATGTTGAAGACTTCGACTCCACGATCATCGCGGGAAATTACTATACGATCGGACGGTTTTTTAATTCCTTTGATGAAGAAGTCCTGAGCGTCATTGCGCCCATAACCAACGATTTCAAGATACGGGGCTATGTGGCCATTCATCTCCCCATGAGCAGGATCCAGACAGACGCCGACAACATGCTCAATCTGTCGTATATGCTGTTAGTCATACTGCTGGTCCTGTCACTGATCATCCTGTTCTTCTTTACAGAATATGTCTACCGGCCGCTCAGGCGCATCATTGCCGCCGCAGAGCAATACGCGCTCGGAAATATGCACTATCATATTCCCGTGGAAAGTGAGGATGAACTGGGCTATCTTTCCGCATCTCTGGGTTATATGGCCGATACGATCGCGCGCTCGGAGGATGATCAGAAAAAGTTCATCGCAAACATTTCCCATGATTTTCGCTCTCCCCTCACCTCCATGCGGGGCTTCCTGGAAGCCATGCTCGACGGAACGATCCCTCCGGAACGTTTCAGTCACTATCTGGAAGTGGTCCTTGGCGAGACGGAGCGTCTTACTAAACTCACCAACGGACTCTTAACCCTCAACAACCTCAACACCGGCGGTATTCTGCTGCAGAGAACAGATTTTGACATCAATGCTGTCATACGCTCTGTTGCGGCTTCTTTTGAACAGACCTGCCGCGCAAAGAAAATACATATCCGACTGGTCCTGACCGGAAAGATCCTCTTTGTCAATGCGGACCTGGAAAAGATCCAGCAGGTCCTCTACAACCTGGTCGACAACGCCCTGAAATTCAGCCATGAGGACTCCGAGATCACCATTGATACAACAGAAAAAGGAGATACCGTATTTATCTCCGTTCGCGACAGCGGAATCGGAATTCCCAAAGAAGACCAGAAACTGATCTGGGACCGCTTCTACAAGACCGATCTTTCCCGCGGAAAAGACAAAAAAGGGACAGGCCTGGGCCTGTCCATAGTCCGTGAGATCATACGTGCTCACGATGAAAATATTAATATGGTCAGTACTGAAGGTGTCGGTTCTACCTTTACTTTTACTCTCCGGCGCTCGGAAAAAAATGACGCTCTTAGCAGCCTCGGAGAACCCGAAGTAGATGTGCGCGAATGACCGGGACACGACCGAGTGTCCCACGCGCATTTTTTTTATTCCTTCTTTTTATCCCTTCTTTTGATCACTTCCAGTGCAGTCTGTGAAGTTCTCCCTCCCGTTCCAGTCCCGGAAAATCGTTCTGCCGCAGGGCCTCGTACAGGACAACAGCCACCGCATTTGACAGATTCAGAGAACGGATATCAAATCCCATGGGGATCCGGATACAGCTGTCTTCGTGATCCACTAAAATCTCTTCCGGAATCCCGGCGCTCTCCTTGCCGAACATAATGTAATCATCCGGTCCGAAATCCGCCTCGCAATACAGGTGTTTTGCCTTGGTTGTGGCAAACCACAGCTTCGGCGGCCGTGTGATGCCTAGGGGCCCTGAATCTGCCGGCTGCTCTGTCTTCTCTGTTTCTGTGTTCTGCAGGGAGAATCCGCCGAAATTCTCCATCAGAAAATCCTGATAATCCCGATAGCGGTGTACATCCAGCTGGGCCCAGTAATCAAGCCCTGCTCTGCGAAGTTCTTTTTCGGTAATATCAAATCCCAGCGGCTCGATCAGGTGGAGCGAAGTGTTTGTCGCCGCGCAGCTGCGTCCGATATTACCGGTATTTCCCGGGATCTCCGGTTCATGCAGTACAATATGCATTTTTTGCCTGTTTCCTTCCGGTCCTGTCCAAATTCAAGACTCGCTCGAGAGTCCTGCGCGAGTATCCCACGACTGAAGTCATGAGTATTGCTAGATGAAGAATATTCAAAATCTTTATTTCTGCTGTTCCCGAAGTCTCGCCACAAACCTGGACAGTCTTGTCAGTGCCTTTCTCAGGTTATCGATGGAATAGGCATAGGATATCCTCAAAAATCCCTCTCCGCTGTCACCGAAGGCTGTACCGGGCACAATGGCGACCTTCTCCTCCGACAAAAGCCTGTTGGCAAATTCCTCACTTGAAAGCCCGAACTCTTTGATGCAGGGGAATACATAGAAGGCTCCCATGGGTTCAAAACAGGGGATCCCCATCTCTTCAAGCATATGCAATACAAAGCGGCGGCGCTCATTATAGGACTCGCGCATCATACGGACATCGTCATCGCCGTTTCTGAGGGCTTCGACTGCCGCATACTGGCTGGTCGTAGGCGCGCACATGATGGCATACTGATGGATCTTGACCATCTGCGCGATGATCTCCTGCGGACCGCAGGCATATCCCAGTCTCCATCCGGTCATGGCATAGGCCTTGGAGAAACCGTTTACAACAACGGTGCGTTCCTTCATGCCGGGCAGCGAAGCAATGGAAATATGCGGCTTTCCTGTATAGGTAAGTTCGCCGTAGATCTCATCGGAAAGCACATAGAGATCATGCTTGATGATGATCTCACGAATTGCCTCCAGATCTTCTTTTTCCATGATCCCGCCGGTCGGATTGTTTGGATAAGGCAGGACCAGGATTTTGGAACGGGGTGTGATCGCGGCTTCGAGCTCTTCCGGTGTCAGGCGGAACTTATTTTCATTTTTCAGATTGATAATGACAGGGACCGCATCTGCAAGGACAGCACAGGGCTCATAGGAGACATAAGAAGGCTGCGGGATCAGGACCTCATCGCCCTCGTTGATCATAGCCCGGAACATCAGATCGATGGCTTCCGAACCGCCGACCGTAATGAATACCTCCTTGTCCCAGGTATAATCAATGTCCTGGGTGCGTTTCATATAATTGCAGATTTCCTGCCGAAGCTCCTTCAGACCCGAATTGGACGTATAGAAGGTCCGGCCTTTCTCCAGTGAATAGATACCCTCATCGCGGATATGCCAGGGTGTATCAAAATCCGGCTCGCCGACGCCAAGTGAAATGGCATCTTTCATCTCGCTGACCAGATCAAAAAACTTGCGGATTCCGGACGGCTTCAGGCCGACAGTCTTATCCGCCAATACTTTCCTGTTTTCCATAACGTAAACCTCTGCGTATACAGCTTTTCTTTTTGTAAAAACTGTCTGTATGACCGGATACTATGACTTCTCATTTAAAGATCACGGAGACACAATTTCTCTCTGATCCTCATATTTTCTGGTCATGATCGTACCGTGGTCTTTGTATTTCTTGAGAATAAAGTGTGTGGCAGTACTCATAACCGTATCGAGCGTCGACAGTTTATTTGTCACGAAACCCGAGACCTCTTTGAGGGTCTTTCCTTCGAGAATGACCATCAGATCATAGCCGCCGGAAATCAGATATGTGCAGTCTACTTCGGGATACTTGTAGATACGCTCCGCGATATCATCAAATCCCTTGCCGCGCTGAGGTGTCACGCGAACCTCGATCAGCGCAGTCACACGCTCGATACCGGTCTTTTCCCAGTCGATCATGGTATGATAACCGCAGATGATGCCTTCCTCTTCCATTTCCTGCATGGCATTGAGGATCTCAATCTCGCCTGTGCCCAGCAGCACCGCGAGTTCCTTCATGTCGATACGGCTGTTTTTTTCAATGATCGTCAGTATCTTCTGCTTTAAAGTATCCATCTTAATCTCCATTCCTCCTGCATATACCGATTTTCGAACTATCGTAGCTTCGGTCGGGACGCAATGCACTATTGCTCTAATGAATGTTCAAAGTCCCGCTCCTTATTTCTGTACCACCCGGTCAGGCTGTCCGTCTGCGGCCGGTCCAGATAGCGGACGTCTTCACCATTATGGATGATCTTGTCCCTGCCTGCCCGCAGCTTTCCGATCCGCGCTGCCATAAATCCCTCTTTTCGAAGATACTGCAGCGTTTTTTCTCCGTTTCGGGCCGCGATCAGAAGACTTCCCGCAGAACGCATAACATAGGGATTGATTCCGAAATAGTCCGTGATCTCAATAGTCTCCTGCAGGATCGGAACAGCCTGCAGATCTGCTTCCAGTCCGCAGCCTGTCATTTTGGACAATTCCCACAGACCGGTAAAAAAACCGCCCTCTCCCAGGCTCACCATAGCCGGGACAGCCCACATGCTGCTCTCTCCCTCTTCATCAGGCTCTGACTCTGCGCCTACAGCTGCTTTTGCCGCCTCAAGGACACTCAGATTTATACCCGGACCTGTCATACGGGTAAGGATCGACATGGGAAATCTCTTCTGCAGCTCTCTGAACTGCTCAAGGACCAGGATATACGTTCCTTCCATGCCGACAGGACCTGCAAGAATGATATCCTTTTCCCCGCCACCGGATATTCCGGCGCCGGAAGGAGAAGTTTCCCCGCTGCATGCCTTAGAAAGGCCTGCCCCGATACCATCTGATGACACTTCCTCTGACGCTTCCTTAACAGCAGGATGATTCCCGAAGAATCGACTGCCTTCAGCATTTCCGAAAACGACCGGCCTCGTCACCGCATCTGTCACCTCGGCCCGAACCTCTCCGATTCCGACCCAATTTTTGCAGGAGACTCTGCAGATCTGACGCATCAGGTCACGAAGAGTTTCCTCCTGTGTGCCCGGCGGAAGAAGGATCACCGGTGAAAAACATCGGGCACGGATGCCTCTTGCCGCAAGTCTGTTGACTGAATAGATTACAGCGAGTTCGCCGGCATGCGAAGGACATAAAAGAACCGGCTCTGTTCCTGCACCGCAGGCATATTCCGGTAAAGAACCGGACAGAAAATCATTTTCCCGTAAGCGATCGCCTTTTTCTTTTGACAACAGCTTTTCATAGCGCTGTTTTTCGTGCAGGATAACATCCTGGATCGATCGTTTCCGGACATTTTCATCTGCGCTTCCGTATCTCAGATCCATATCCCGGATATCCTTTTTTGAAAACGGCTGTGTCACAACAGCAAAAGTACACTGCTTTTTCCGGTCATTTTTGACCGCCGCCGTATTTTTGCCGAATTTACATCATTATAGCTTTACACCAGATGCTTTGCAAGGCAGAGCTTCCTTAAGAACACATCGGCTTAAGAACACATATGCCCGGTTTGTTGCGAAAACTGTGCTTTTCCGTTAAAATAGCATTCTGCGTGAATTGCAGATTTCAAGACTCGTTCGCGAGTCTTGCGCACCGGATGCGGGTTGCTCTTAAGGGCAGCATCTTCCGCACAAAAACATCCCTCCCCGGAGAAGACAGAGGAACAAATATATGTACAATAAACTGACTGAAAACGATATTCGGGAAATGGAAAAAGAAATTGAGCACAGAAAGCTTGTGCTTCGGCCCAGGCTCCTCGAAGATGTCAAGGAAACCAGGGCACATGGCGATCTCAGTGAGAATTTTGAATACCATGCCGCCAAACGCGAAAAAAACCGTAATGAGAGCAGGATCCGCTTTCTGGAGAAAATGATCAAAACAGCAAGAGTCATCGAGGATACCTCCGCCGATGACGAAGTAGGTGTGGGCAAGACCGTCACGATCTACATTCCGGAAGATGACGAAGAAGAGACCTATACGATCGTAAGCACAATGCGCCAGGACTCCATACACGGCCTGATCAGTGTCGAATCGCCCATGGGACGGGCTCTTATGGGGCATCGTGAAGGGGATACTGTACACGTCCGTGTAAGCGACAGCTATAGTTACGATGCAGTGATCCGCAAAATCTGTCTGACCGATGCCGCAGCAGAAGCAGAACTCAGCCGTTTTTGATGATATCTGTTCTGTTCCCCCGGTTACCGGTTACCGGTTTCTATTTACTGGCTTCTGGTTTCTGTTCAATAACAAAAACTTTTCCTTGTACTCCTTGACATTTATTGTCCATCTACTTATTATATATAAAGTTCACTTTATTACATAAACGCGTTACACTTTAACTTGTTAAAGTGTAATAGATTTTAGAATTCTGAAAACTATACAAAGGAGACTGTCTACCATGCTTATCACTGATTTTCTGGAAAAAAACGCCCGGGAATATCCCAATGACATAGCGCTCGTCGAATTGAATCCCGAGATCAAAATGCCCAAACTCACCACCTGGAAAGAGTACGAACTGATCCAGCCGCTGAGCGAGGTTCCTTATCGTACAGAGATCACGTGGAGCGTCTTTGATGAAAAAGCAAACCGTGTCGCGAATTTTCTGATTGCCCGCGGTATCGTAAAGGGCGACAAGGTTGCCATCCTTCTTATGAACTGCCTTGACTGGCTGCCGATCTATTTCGGAATACTCAAAGCCGGCGCCATCGCCGTACCGCTGAATTTCCGTTACTCTGCGGACGAGATTGAATACTGCGTCAATCTTGCGGAGGCTGATATCCTCATCTTCGGACAGGAATTTATCGGACGTGTGGAGGAGATTGCGGATAATATCTCCAACCACAGACTCCTGCTCTACTATGGGCCTTCCGCTCCCTCCTTTGCAGAAGATCTGGTCTCACAGACAATGAACTACTCCAGCAAAGCACCTGGCGTAGAGGTCACGGAAGACGATTACGGTGCAATCTATTTTTCCTCGGGCACAACAGGCTTCCCCAAGGCCATCCTGCACAAACACAGCGGAATCACCCACGCTGCTGTCATGGAGCAGCATCACCACGGACAGCAGAAAAATGACACCTTCCTCTGCATTCCTCCGCTCTATCACACAGGCGCCAAGATGCACTGGTTCGGTTCCCTGGTATCCGGAGGAAAGGCAGTCCTGCTGCGCGGTACGACACCGGAGATCATTCTGGACGCTGTATCCAAAGAGCACTGTACTGTAGTCTGGCTCCTGGTCCCCTGGGCACAGGATATCCTCGACGCGATCGACAACGGCTCTGTCTCCCTGGCGGACTATGAACTCGATCAGTGGAGACTGATGCATATCGGCGCACAGCCTGTTCCGCCTTCGATGATCAAGCACTGGATGGATTACTTCCCGAATCACAAATACGACACCAACTACGGTCTGTCCGAGTCTCTGGGACCCGGCTGTGTACATCTGGGTGTGGAAAATATCCACAAAGTCGGCGCCATCGGTATCCCCGGATATAAGTGGGAATGCCGCATCGTGGACGAAAACCGCAATACCGTCAAGCAGGGTGAAGTCGGCGAGCTCGCAGTCAAAGGCCCCGGCGTCATGATCTGCTACTACAACAATCCGACTGCCACCAAAGAGGTCCTGGATGATGACCGCTGGCTCTACACCGGAGACATGGCAATGCAGGACGAGGACGGCTTCTACTACCTTGTCGACCGCAAAAAGGATGTCATCATTACCGGCGGTGAGAATATCTATCCCGTACAGATTGAAGACTTCCTGCATGCTTTTGAGCCGATCAATGACGTTGCCGTTATCGGACTGCCTGACAAGCGTCTTGGTGAGATCGCTGCTGCGATCATCCAGCTCAAGGAAGGCTTTACCTGCACAGAAGAACAGGTAAACAATTACTGCCGTAAGCTTCCCCGCTACAAGAGACCTCGTAAGATCATCTTTGCAGATGTTCCCAGAAATCCTACCGGAAAGATTGAAAAGCCCAAACTCCGCGAACAGTACGGCGCTGCCTTCCTGGTCGCTGCAGAGAATGAAATGCCTACAAGTAATAAGTAATAAAGTACTAAGTGATCCGAAAAAAAATAATCTGAAAAATAAAGGCAGGAATCCGTGCGATTCCTGCCTTTGTTTATACTTGTGGCCATGGGTAGATGCCCGCAAACATGTATGATGAAAACCAGGCGCTGCTTCGCGCGTCCCGCTCTCGCGCATCGCTCCATTCATTCCTATGGTACGTCATAGCCTTTGTCCGAAAGCTTGATCAGCTTCTCATCCCTGAGCACATATGAGAAGAAGTGTTCCTCTGTGATATCCTCTTCCTCCTCTTCGATCGTCATAGTCAGTTTCATATATATTTCTTCGACATTTCCGCTTTCATCCAGCTTAAAACCCTGCATTTCCGTCGAGGCCAGTTCACCCCGGATACCGGATTCCTGTGCCAGTTTTCCTACACTGAGGCTGAGGTCCACGCCTGTCATTTCCGTTCTCTCAAGCGCTTCTTTACAGGTGATCGCTTCACCTGCCCTGCTGTCCGCGGCCAGTGTTACCAGATTATAGAGACGGCTGTTTTCCTCCTCAGTAAAGCAGACCACTGTCACCTGAGGATAGTTCTCAGATCCTCCTGTATAACAGCGCATCTCTATTTCATTTCCTTTTTTCTGTTCTTTTTCAACAATCTTTTCAAGATCTTTTGTCTCTTTTTCCAGATCACGAAGATTTTTCTGTATTTCTTCTGAATCGGAAACAAATTCCGGAATCTGTATGACCGCTCCGTTTTCCGTATTCATTTCCTTGATCCGGATTTCAATATTTGAATGACCTGTCTTATTACCCGTACAGGAAACCATCATACAGACAGCAGACAAAAGAAGAAAAGAAACATATCGTAACTTTCTTATCATCCTACCCTCTTTATCAATTTTGCCTCTTATAAGCTTATCGAAAAAACTATGAAACGATTATAACATAGCCTGTAAAATGTGGTACAATGAAATGCGATGCTTTTCACATGAAAGCATGTTTTTACTTGTGACCATGGTCTCGCGTTCATCATACGTCGATTGTGGCGCCACGTCATGGAACTAATGTATAAATAAAGTAAAGGACAAAACAATATATGCGTTTAAGAAATATACCCGGCGCCCGCGATATGATTGCGGCAAGCCCCTGGGTCGTACATAAACCTGAGGAATACTGCGGAAAGTGGAAATCTTTTTTTGGAAATGATCACCCTCTCCATCTTGAAATCGGTACCGGCAAAGGCCGCTTCATCATGCAGCTGGCACAGGAGCATCCGGAGATCAACTATATCGGAATCGAAAAGTATTCAAGCGTACTTCTTCGCTGCCTTGAGAAGCAGCAGGAACTCGAACTGAAAAACCTTATTTTTATCCGTGGAGACGCCGAACTCATCAACACCTATTTTGCAGAGGGAGAGATCGACAAGATCTATCTCAATTTTTCCGATCCGTGGCCGAAAGAACGGCACGCCAGAAGGCGCCTTCCTTCTTCCGAATATCTGCGCCGCTATGACCTGATCCTTGTACAGGGCGGAACGATCGAGTTTAAAACAGATAACAGAGGACTGTTTGACTTTGCTGTGGAAGAAGTCGGCCAGAGCGTATTTGAGATCGCACAGATCACTTATGATCTGCACAACGACCCCGTGATGAGCATTGGCAATATTATGACAGAATATGAAGAGAAGTTTTCCAAAAAAGGAAACAAAATCTGTAAATATATCCTTCGCCGCCGTGCGTAATGTAAAGGCGGTCCCGGTTTTTTTGCCGATTACAGGCCATACGCGCACCGGCTGCAGGGAATTGCCGCCCTATATGTTATACAGACAAAATGGAAACAGGATATGCTCTTTAAAAAATTAATTATAAAAAAGAAAATACTGACTGCCTCTGCCCTTCTTTTGTCACTCACTCTTGCCGGACTGCCTGTTACAGCAGCTGCAAAGGTTGAAGATGACGGAATCTATACGGATGAGGGTTTTGAGGATTATGCTGCCGAATTAGCCAGAAACAAGGCACAGGCTGTTCAGACAAATCTTGATCCTGCCTGGCCCCACGGGCCTGCGATCGGCGCCGCAGGCGCTGTTGTCATGGACGCTGAGAGCGGCGCTGTCCTTTATGGCAAAAACGTAGACAAACATCTGTACCCTGCAAGTATCACCAAATTGATGACTGCTCTGCTTGCCTATGAAAATCTGAAGCCTTCGGATATTGTCACTTTCTCTGAAAATGCTGTTTTCGGAATTGAACGAGGAAGCTCCAATATCGGTATGGATGTCGGTGAATCGATCACCGTGGAAGAAGCACTGTATGGTCTGATGGTCGCTTCCGCCAACGAGGTCGCAGTCGCCCTCGGAGAACGTATATCCGGAACAGAGGAAAAATTTGTCGCTCTTATGAATCAGCGTGCCGCTGAACTCGGCTGTCAAAATACAAACTTTGTGACACCCAACGGACTCCACGACTCCAACCACTACACCTGCGCATACGACATAGCATTGATCTGCCGGGAAATCTACAAACATCCCGATCTTATCAAATATATGTCGGAAATGAACTATCATTTTGAGGCCAGCGCAAATCAGCCCGACGATTTCTGGATTCTGAACACCAACGATTTTCTGACCGGGGAAATTCCCTGCAAAGATGTTGTCGGAGGAAAGACCGGTTATACCGACGAAGCCCGCGAAACACTGGCTACATTTGCCGAAAGAGACGGAAAGAAACTGATCTGTGTGATCATGCGCGAAGAACCTCCCTATCAATATTATGATACGGTCGATCTTCTTGATTACGGCTTTGATAATTTTAAGCAGGTGAATGTCTCTCTGACAGAGAACCGTTTCACACAGGAACCCGCCGGTTTTCTTTCATCCGGTTCTGATATTTTCGGAAACAGTACTTCTCCTTTCTCGATCAGAAAGGACACCATGCTGATGATCCCCAACAGCATCTCGTTTTCTGACCTGACAGCAGAGATCACACCGGTTCCCTATGAAGCAGTCTCACAGGAAACGGAGAGCGGAACATCTGCAGACAAAGGTGATAATACGCAGGTGACCAGTCACAGTACTGAAAACACTGAGGATCCTGATGCGGGAACGACAGCCGCAGCTGCAGAAGAAAGCTCTGCCGCCAGTTCACAGGCTGCGGAAGAAGAGGCCGCAAATACACAGGAAAACACTTCTGCAGATCAGTCACCGTCCTCCCCTGTAGAGGAGGACGGCAGCAGGGTCATTGGTGTCATACAGTATAAATTCCATGATTACAGCCTGGGAAGTGCAGATGTATTATTCCGCGCCCCTTCGTCTGTATCAGCATCGGCTGATTCCCAAACCGAGGAATCCGGCACAAGTTCAACTGCGGCTTCCGCAGAACTCGTACCCACAAATACGACAAGAGCGCCTCAGACAGTCCATGGGATCCGTTCTTTACTGTTCGGGCTTGTCCACAAAGGTGCGCATGATGCCGTCTACCTGAATATTCTCTTACTTGTGCCGCTGATATTTGCCGTCTCATTTATTCTCTGCCTTCTCTTCTTCGCATATGATTATTATACAAGGAGAAGCAGCCGCTACAGAAAGAAACAGCGCCGGGCAAAGCGCGCCCAGCGTCAAAACAGTTCCCCTTCCGCCGGGAATGCGCGCTCTGACAGCAGACAGAACAGGGGCAGCCGGACATCCCGGACATCCCGCCTCTCAGAAAAAAACAGCAACACTGGGCGTAGAAGCACTGATAGAAACAATTCAGGAAGTGCGGGAACAGTAAAACGCAGAAAGACCGCAGGACAGAATCCTTCAAGAAGAAATCTTTCAGCTGAAAGATCTTCAGTAAACAGAGTTTCTGAAGAAAGAACCGTCAGAAACAAGTCTTCCGCAGACAGGCCTTACGCTAACAGATCTTCTGAGAACAACGCATACAGGAACAGGTCTTCCGCAGACAGGCCTTACGCTAACAGATCTTCTGAGAACAACGCATACAGGAACAGGTCTTCCGCTGACAGGCCTTACGCTAACAGATCTTCTGAGAACAACGCGTACAGGAACAGGTCTTCCGCTGACAGGTCTTACAGAAAATAAAAAAATGCACCCATGAAAAAGGATCGATACTTTTCAGTACCGATCCTTTTATCATTCTTAGCTTTAATCTGCTCACGATGTGAGCATCTCAAACATTTTTTACGGAATACTCCGTCGTCAAACTGTCGATCAGTCGAGAGCTCTGACGATGCAGGAGCAGCCCATGCCGCCGCCGATGCAAAGAGTTGCAAGACCGGTCTTGGCGCCTGTTCTCTCCATGTTAGCAAGCAGAGTAACGAAGATACGGCAGCCGGAAGCGCCTACGGGATGTCCGAGAGCGATTGCACCGCCGGTGAGATTCAGCTTGTTGAGATCGAACTTCAGATCCTTGCCGACTGCGACAGACTGTGCTGCAAATGCCTCATTTGCCTCATAGATGTCGAGATCGTCGATGGTCATGTTCAGTCTCTTGAGGAGCTTTGTGGTAGAAGCAACGGGGCCTACACCCATGATGCGGGGATCTACGCCGCCGAGGCAGCCGCCGAGCCACTCAACCTGTGCCTTGACGCCCAGCTCTTTAGCCTTCTCTTCGCTCATAACGACGACTGCTGCAGCACCGTCGTTGATACCGGAAGCGTTACCAGCTGTGACAACGCCGTCCTTATTGATGGGGCGAAGCTTAGCAAGGCTTTCAGGGGTTGTGCCGGGACGAGGGCCTTCATCCTTATCGAAGATGATGGTCTGCTTTTTCTGCTTGACTTCTACAGGAACGATCTGGGAATCAAACCAGCCGTTCTCCTGAGCCTTGACTGCCTTCTGCTGGCTGTTGGCTGCAAACTCGTCAAGCTCTTCACGGGTCAGTCCCCACTCCTCAGCTACGTTGTCAGCTGTGCGGATCATGTGATAGTTGTTGAATGCATCCCAAAGAGCATCCTTGATCATGGTGTCAACCAGAACACCATTGTTCATTCTGTAACCATAGCGGCCCTGCTCGACTGCGTAAGGAGCCATGGACATGTTCTCAGTACCACCTGCGACTACGATGTCAGCATCGCCTGCTTTGATCATCTCTGCAGCCATGTTGATGGCATTCAGACCGGAACCGCAGACAACATTGATGGTAACAGCAGGGCACTCGACAGGAAGACCAGCCTTGAGTGTGCACTGACGTGCAACGTTCTGTCCCTGGGAAGCCTGGATAACGCAGCCCATGATGACTTCGTCAACCTGATCAGCGGGTACATTCGCGCGCTTCAGAGCTTCTTTGATAACGATTGCGCCGAGCTCTGTTGCAGGCGTCGTGGAAAGGCCGCCACCCATTTTGCCGATCGCCGTACGGCATGCACCCGCAATAACAACTTTCTTAGACATACGTAAATCCTCCTTTGCCGATTATAATGTTTTTTTTCCGAGATGCCATCCCAGACATCTCTTTCAAATAAAAAAGATTCTGCATCTGTAGCATCTGTACTCTATATTTTATGCAATATTTAACAAAGTCGCAAGCCGTAAATTCCCGGTTTTTGTATATTTTTTGCTACTATTTGCCTTTTTTCACTATTATTTTTGAAAAAAACCATCAAATATCAATATATTTAAGAAGAAAAAACACCGGAAAGTTGTCAGCCTTTCCGGTGTGTCTTTCTGCAGAGAAATAAACAGCGAGTCAGGCGGCCGTAAATGCCGAGTTTGCTCGAGCATTTGCGGACATCTGACGCAGACCGCTTGCGGTCTGTTGCGCTGCGGATTAGATTATTCCTGTGTCTCCTCATTGTCTGTGCCGGCAGAATCAACGTCCTCTTCAGGGCCGGATTCAGGAATACCGTCACTGACACTTCCTCTTACCTTTGCAATCTGCACGACCTTTACACCATCGTCCAGATTCATCATCTTGACGCCCTGTGTGATCCTGCCGATCGGTTTGAAGTCACTTGCACGAAGCTGGATAATAATACCCGCCGTATTGATCATCATGACTTCATGTTCTTCCGTGACCGCCTTGACGCCGATCAGTCTGCCGGTCCTCCCGGTGATCTGATAACACTTCAGACCCAGTCCGCCTCTATTCTGAGGACGGAAGTCACTCATAAGTGTACGCTTGCCCATACCGTTTTCTGTCGCAAAGAGCAGGGAGTCTCCCTGGGTATCGATCTGCATACCTACAACTTCATCACCTTCGGACAGATTGATGCCCCTGACACCTGCAGCGGCACGTCCCATGGAACGGACATCCTTCTCACTGAAACGGATACACATACCCTTGGCAGTCACCAGGAAAATATCGTTATCCGCATTTGTCTGCTTGACGTCGATCAGCTCATCCCCTTCTTTGAGATTGATGGCAATAATTCCTGTGTTTCTGATATTTTTAAAATCGTCGAGCGGTGTTTTCTTGACCGTACCGCCCTTTGTTGCCATAAAGAGGTTGTTTTTATCCCCATTTTCATCCATAAGAGGAATAATGGCAGTGATCTTTTCCTCCGGAAGGAGATTGAGAAGATTTACAATGGCCGTACCGCGGGAATTGCGGCTTGCCTCAGGGATCTTATAGGCCTTAAGCCTGTATGCCCTGCCCAGGCTGGTAAAGAACATGATATAATCATGTGTCCTGGTCATCAGCAGATCCTCGATATAATCGTTATCCAGGGTCTGGATTCCCTTGATTCCTCTTCCGCCTCTTCCCTGTACACGGAAGTTATCCTCTGTCATTCGCTTGATATAGCCAAGAGAGGTACGGGCGATGACAACATTTTCATTTTTGATCAGATCTTCAATCTCAAAATCGGAAGCATCGGACTCAATGCGGCTGCGGCGCTCATCTCCGTATTTTTCCGCGATCACATTGATTTCCTTCTTGATCACGGCCAGCAGTTTTTTGGGATCTGCGAGGATATCCTTGAGTTCCGCGATCCTGGCCAGAAGCTCCTGATGCTCCTTCTCAAGCTTCTCTCTTTCCAGACCTGTCAGAGCCCGCAGACGCATGTCTACGATTGCCTGTGCCTGGACATCATCCAGTCCGAATCTCTCGACCAGGCTTGCCTTTGCGGCCGCCACATTCGGGCTTTCTCTGATGATCTTTACAACTTCATCGATATTGTCAAGGGCAATGAGCAGTCCCTGCAGTATATGGTCCCTTTCCTCTGCCTTGTTGAGGTCATAACGGGTCCTTCTTGATACAACGTCCTCCTGATGACGCAGATAATGCATCAGCATCTCCAGGAGATTCATGACCTTGGGCTCATTATTCACCAGCGCAAGCATAGTGATACCGAAGGTATCCTGCATCTGTGTGTGCTTAAAGAGACGGTTTAATACGATGTTCGGATTTGCGTCATGGCGAAGCTCAATGACAATCCGCATTCCTTCCCTGTCAGACTCATCACGAAGATCTGTGATTCCTTCTATTCTCTTTGTTTTGACCAGCTCTGCGATCTTCTGGATCAGGTTTGCTTTGTTGACGAGATAAGGAAGTTCTGTGACGATAATGCGATGTTTACCGTTGTTCATTGCTTCAATATCCGTGACCGCCCGGGTAATGACCTTTCCCTTTCCGGTCAGATAGGCCTGGGTGGCTCCGGAAGTGCCCATGATAATACCGCCGGTGGGAAAGTCCGGCGCCTGAATGATGGGCAGAAGCTCTGATATATCCGTATCCCTGTCTTCTTCGATCCTGTTGTCAATGATCTTGGTGACTCCTGCCACTGCCTCGCGAAGATTGTGCGGCGGGATATTGGTCGCCATACCGACTGCAATGCCAGTCGTGCCGTTTACCAGAAGATTGGGAAAACGGCTGGGAAGAACAGAGGGCTCCTTTTCTGTCTCATCAAAGTTTGGTACAAAGGTAACTGTATCTTTGTTGATATCGGCCAGCATCTCCATGGAGATCTTCGTCAGACGAGCCTCCGTATATCGCATGGCTGCCGCACCGTCTCCGTCCACACTGCCGAAATTTCCGTGTCCGTCCACCAGCGTATAGCGCATGGACCAGGGCTGTGCCATATTTACAAGAGAACCGTAGATAGAACTGTCTCCGTGGGGGTGATATTTACCCATTGTATCACCGACGATTCGGGCACATTTTCTATGCGGCTTATCCGGTCCGTTATTGAGCTCACTCATCGCATACAGAATACGCCGCTGCACGGGTTTTAACCCGTCGCGGACATCCGGAAGCGCACGCTGTGCGATTACGCTCATCGCATAATCGATGTAGGAACTCTCCATTGTCTTTTTCAGGTCTACTTCCTGTATCCGATCAAAAATAGTGTCGTCCATTCTGTTCCTTTCGGGCAGTAATATTTGCTCAGTTTTCTTTTTTCATCATCAAATATCCAGATTCTTGACGAACCTCGCGTTCTTCTCAATAAATTCTCTTCTGGGTTCAACCTTGTCACCCATCAGGATGGTAAAGGTGAGGTCGATCTCGGATTCTGTCTCCTCATTGAACTGCACGCGTTTCAGTACGCGGCGGGCAGGATCCATGGTCGTCTCCCAGAGCTGTTCGGGATCCATCTCACCCAGACCTTTGTAACGCTGAATGCGGTTGTTCTGGTCTCTTCCTACCTCATCAAGAATCTTTGAAAGTTCTTCATCGCTGTAGGCATACCAGACTTTTTTATTCTTCTCAAGTTTGAAAAGAGGCGGCATAGCCAGATAAACATGGCCCTGTCTGATCAGCTCGGGCATGAATCTGTAAAGGAATGTCAGCATCAGTGTATCGATATGGGCACCGTCCACATCCGCATCCGTCATGATGATGATCTTATCATAACGTAATTTACTTATATCAAAATCATTATGAATTCCGGTGCCGAAGGCAGTGATCATGGCCTTGATCTCTTCGTTGGCGTAGATCCTGTCTTCACGGGCTTTTTCTACATTCAGGATCTTTCCGCGAAGAGGAAGGATGGCCTGTGTTGCCCGGCTTCGCGCGGATTTGGCGCTGCCGCCTGCCGAATCACCCTCGACAAGAAAAATCTCACAGTTTTTCGGATCCTTGTCAGAACAGTCCGCAAGTTTCCCGGGAAGGCTGAGTGAATCGAGCGCCGTCTTTCTGCGGGAAAGATCTCTTGCCTTTCGGGCTGCTTCTCTGGCCCGCTGGGACATAATGGATTTCTCACAGATCTTTTTAGCAATCGCAGGATTCTGCTCAAGGAAATACGTCAGCTGCTCGGATACAATGCTGTCTGTGGCGCCGCGCGCCTCGGCATTTCCCAGCTTCTGCTTGGTTTGTCCCTCAAACTGCGGATCTTCGATCTTTACGCTGATGATGGCTGTGATACCCTCACGGATATCTTCACCTGTCAGATTCTGATCACTGTCCTTGAGGATCTTGTTTTTGCGGGCATACTCATTAAAGGTCTTTGTAACAGCATTGCGGAAACCGACCAGATGCATGCCGCCCTCGGGCGTATTGATATTATTGACAAAACTGTATTCACTGTCTGTGTAGGAGTCATTGTGCTGCATGGCAACTTCCACATAGACATTGTTTTTCGTCCCCTCAAAATACATAACGGTATCGTAGAGGGCATTCTTGTGGTGATTGAGATAGGTGACGAACTCCCGGATTCCTCCCTCATAGCAGAAGGACTGCTCCTGCGGTGTATGGATATGATCTTCCCTCTCGTCCTTGAGCGTGATGCGAAGACCGCGGGTCAGAAATGCCATTTCCCGCATTCTCTGGCGAAGAACATCATATTCAAAAACAGTTGTCTCTGTGAACATCAAAGAATCGGGAAGGAATGTGACGATCGTTCCTGTCTCATCAAGAGGACAGGTTCCAATCTCTTCGAGCGGAAGGGTCGTCTTGCCTCTGGAAAAACGCTCACGATAAATTCTCCCGTTCTGGCGGATTTCTACCTCCAGCCATTCCGAGAGTGCATTTACAACGGAAGCACCTACGCCGTGAAGACCGCCGGAGACTTTATATCCGCCTCCGCCAAACTTACCGCCGGCATGAAGTTCCGTAAAAACAAGATCGACCGCATTTCGTCCGGTCTTGTGGTTGATTCCGACAGGTATACCCCGGCCGTTATCCATGACAGTGATGGAATTATCAGGATGGATAATAACAGTGATTTCTGTGCAGAATCCTGCCAGCGCTTCGTCAACAGCATTATCCACAATTTCATAAACCAGGTGATGAAGACCTCTGGAGGAAGTTGTACCGATATACATGCCGGGTCTTTTTCTGACTGCCTCCAGTCCTTCCAGTACCTGAATGGCATCCGGATTATACTCGCCGACTTCTGTAGTATCCTTTACATTATCATCAGGATACTCCCTTTCATTCTCCTTATAGTCGACTGTATAGGAGCCGTCCTCTTCCTGTCCTTCCGTCTCTTCGAACACAGCCCCCCTCAATTGTTCACTCATGTTTTCCACCGGAACCATCTCATCCAATTTGATTTCTACTGCTGTCTCTTTTTTTTCTTTCCTTTTTTCGGACATAGATTCCCCATTCAATTATGAATATCTGATTTTTCTACACATGTACCGGATTCAATCCGGAACACATGATCTATTTTGAAACGATTATTGACAAATTCATCCAGTCCGGTACAGGTGATAAAGGTCTGGATTCCTCCGATCGTGCTCAGCAGATAATTCTGACGTCCGCTGTCCAGTTCGGAGAGAACATCATCCATCATCAGGACCGGACGATGACCGATCACTTTTTTTACCAGATCTATCTCGGACAGCTTCAAAGAAAGCGCGCATGTTCTCTGCTGCCCCTGTGATCCGTATCTGCGAAGATCCGTATCCCTGTCCATAAACGAAAAATCGTCCCTGTGCGGGCCGACGGAAGTACTCTTCATATGGATATCGCGCTCTCTGGAACGCCGCAGTTTTTCCTCAAACTCGTCTGCCTCTGTATTAGGTTCATAGAGGATAGTCAGATGCTCCCTGTTTCCGGAAAGCTTTGAATGAATGTCGCCGACGATCTCATTGAGATCGGATATAAAACCGCGCCGGCTCTCAATGATCTGTCTTCCGTAGTTGATCAGCTGATCATCCCATATGCTCAGGGTATCCTGCAGATCCGGGAACTGATACATATCCCGCAAAAGCCTGTTCCTGTTCTCCACCGTTTTGTTGTACTGGTTGAGATTGTGCAGATAGGAGGCGTCCAGCTGACAAAGCTCCATATCCATAAAACGTCTTCTCTCAGCGGGACCGTTTTTTACAATTCCAAGATCTTCCGGAGAAAAGAAGACAATATGCAGCAGCCCGATCAGCTCTGAAGCTTTTCTTATCCTCTGTCCGTTGATCGCGATTCCCTTCGATTTATTTTTTCGAAGATGCATATCTACGCGGTAATCAATACCGCCCTTCATGATCAGGCTCCGTATATGCGATTCCTCCATACCAAAACGGATCATATCCCTGTCGCGCACGCCCCTGTGCGATTTGGTGGTGGAAATCATGTAGAGCGATTCCAGAATATTGGTCTTTCCCTGGGCATTTTCTCCGTAGAGAATATTGGTTCCCTGAGAAAATTCCATGTGGAGAGAGACGATATTTCTGAAATCCGCCAATTCCAAACTGCTGATGTACATAAATACTCCGTCGAAGTGAATGAATCAGAGAGGACGGTTCTTTCTGACTCACTTTTGATTGATGAGTCAAAAAAATGCGTCCCTTTGACTCATCCATCATTAATCATTAATCGGCCTTCACAACAAATGCTCCGCCTTTTGTCTCAACTCTGTCTCCATCGTAAAGCTTCCTGCCGCGGCGTGTGTCTGTCTCTCCGTTCACACGTACTTCTCCGGATGTGACCATGATCTTTGCTTCAATCCCGGTCTGTGCGATCCCGGCAAGTTTCAGTGCCTGTCCGAGTTTGATAAATTCATCCCTTATTTTGATGACTTTTTCCATTGTCCTGTTTTTCCTCTGCATACAACAAAATAATCGTTTCTGTTCACACCCTGACCAGGGTGTGAACATTTAACAAAATATCAGTCGATTGTAATAAAGTTTACCGGCAGGATCAGATAACAGTACATATCTTCAGTATCACGAATAAAGCAGGGAGCCTTGGGACTGAGCAGATACAATGAGACTTCTTCTTCATCAATGACACGGAGCGCATCGATCAGGAATTTTGGATTAAAACCGATATTGAGATCTTCTCCGATTCGTCGGATCGCAATGATCTCATCCATACTGCCAAGCGCTGTATTGATCCTGAGCTCCATCTCATCCTCGCGGATCATAATGATCACAGGTTTTTTATCCTCTTCCTTGACAAGAAGAGTCGCTCTGTCAAGACAATCCAACAGTTCTTTTCGTCTGCAGGTGACTTTTGTCTTGTAATTGCTGGAAAGCATCTTGTCGATCTTGTAGTATTCCCCTTCGATCAGACGGGAGACTACGATCGTATCATCAAAAGCGATAAGGATATGTTTCTCGGTAAAGAAAATATCTGCTGTTTTTTCCGTATCTCCGTTCAGGATCTTGCTGATCTCATTGAGTGTCTTTCCGGGTATGATCACTTTCCGGTCATCATACATTTCCTTGAGCTCGGATTTTCTCATCGCGATCCTGTGCCCGTCCAGAGCAACCATACGGATATGATGATCAATGATCTCCATCAGTTCACCGGTCATCATTCCATTGCTCTCGTTGGAAGAAATGGAGAAAATCGTCTTGGTGATCATATCGCGCAGCGTATACTGAGAGAGACTGATTCCGACAGAGCGGTCTACTTCGGGAAGGAATTCAAAATCCGCGCCGTCTCTTCCGAGAATGGTAAACTTTGCGTTCTCACAGTTGATCAGAACCTTTTCGCCATTTGTCTCGATGGTAACATCATTGTCGGGAAGCTTACGGATGATGTTAAAAAAGATCTGCGCGTCAACAGCGATCATTCCTCTTTCGAGAATGACACCCTGGGCAACAGTCTGGATTCCCAGTTCCATATCATTGGCGACCAGACAGATTTCTGTTCCGGATGCATTGATCATGATACACTGCAGAATCGACATGGTCGTCTTGGACGGCACTGCTCTCGAAACAATCTGAATCGCCTTCATCAGGTTTTCTTTGGAAATTCTGATTATCATATGTCTGTCTGTTTCCTCACTATATATTTATTTTATTAAAAATTGATCTGGCGGAGAATAATCTGTGTAAAGGAATGAACAAATAAAGTTGCTGATGCGGTCCGAAAGACCTGGTTCATTGCCTGTCTGTCATAATTTTATAGCGATGCGATCGATAAAAAAGTGTTAGATCGTAGTAATACATAATAGAGATTGTGGAAATGTGTATAACCTTATATATTATACCTGTTTACGCTAAAAATTACAATCAGGGCTTGTTTAAAACGAAGGGAATGGAAGGTGGATAAAACTTTTTTTATCCACATATTCTTTCCCGAAGGCAGCCTTGTAACAGTTATTCTTATGGGTCAGTTTTGTGCGATGTTGAGCTTTTTCAGGATCACATCAACATTTCCGCGCAGTTCTCCGTTGGTGGTCATTTCGTTTCTTATTTTATCCACACCGTACATGACTGTGGAATGGTCTTTCTTTCCCAGGAGCCTGGCGATGTTTTCAAGGGTGGCATCCGTGTATTCCCTGCAAATATACATAATGATTTGACGGGGAACGACCAGGGAAGCATTCTTTTTGCGTGATATAACGTTGGATGCACGGACATCATAATGTTCACAGACGACCCGAAGGATCATCTCGGGTGTGATGACGTTTTGTCTGTCGGGATCAATGATGTCTTTGAGTGCTTCACGGGCATTTGTGAGGTTTGCGTCTACATTGTTCAGCCTGGAATAGGCAATGATCTTGTTGAAAGCGCCCTCCAGTTCACGGATGTTGGATTTGATGTTGGTCGCGACGTATTCCAGAATCTCATCATCCAGATGTCTGCCGGTGATCTCAGCGTTTTTGCGCAGAATTGCCATTCTGGTCTCATAGTCCGGCGGCTGTATATCCGCAATCAGTCCCCATTCAAAACGTGAACGGAATCGTTCATCCAGAGTCTCCATTTCACGGGGAGGACGGTCGGAAGAAAGTACGATCTGTTTTCCTGCCTGATGCAGCTCGTTAAAGGTGTGGAAAAACTCCTCCTGTGTGGACTCTTTACCTATTATAAACTGTATATCATCGATGAGAAGTACATCGACTGTCCTGTATTTGTCGCGAAGCCTCGCCATGGAAGTAGCATTACCGGAACGGATCGATTCGATGACTTCGTTTGTGAACTGCTCACTGGTGACATAGAGCACACGTTTGGAAGGACTCATCTCCAGGATATAGTGTCCGATCGAATGCATAAGGTGGGTTTTTCCCAGCCCGGCTCCTCCATAAAGGAAAAGGGGATTATAGGTATTTCCGGGGGACTCGGCAACCGCGACACAGGCAGACTGGGCAAACTTGTTGTTGCTGCCGACGATAAAGGTATCGAAACGGTACTTGGGATTGAGGTTTGCGTTCTCAATCTGCTGGCTGCTCACCGGAGACCTCTGTTCCTCTTCAGGCTCTTCCTTCTGTACCTGGTCAGTCAGGAGAAACTCCACATTATAGTTTTCATCAAGCATTTCCGTGATCGTGATCTCGAAGAAAACTTTATAGTTATTGACAATATAGTCAAGCATGATCGGTTTATCTGACGGAATGCGTACATAGACAGTATGGTCCTTTATGTCTGCAATCTCCAGATTTTCGATCCATGTTGTGTAGGATATATTTGAAAGGCGGTATTCATTGCGAATGTGTTCTTTGATCCATATCCACCTTTGTTTTATGATTTCTTCGTTCATGTGTTCCTCCGGTTTATATCAGCCAATAAAGCCAATAACCCATTCTTTTTATAAAAAAACATCGTTTAGTTAATATATAATAAAACCCGTCAAACTTCAAACAGGGTGAGATTTCCACAAATTGTGGATAAGAATGTTTATAACCTGTTTATTAAAAGAACAGGCGCGTTTTCAACTTTTTTAAAAAAAGGGTTATTCACATTATAAACATGCATAAAAACGCGGAAAAACTGGAAAAATGATAAGAACACACTTTAGTTATCCACATGTTATGCACAATTTGTGGATAAGTGAAAATAGTGGAATGCTTTTTTTGTGGAAATGTGGATAACTTTGAGGATACAATATTTTGTCAGAGAAAATTTTTATTTTCAACATGTTGTATCGAATATTTGTGCGGATTTACGCTTTTTATCCACGTTATCCACATTTTCCCGAGGATAAAATGTGGATAAATATTTCTTGACGTGAATAACCCTTTTATATATAATTTCGATGTTAGCGTCTTTACAAGGGGATACTATGCCCGAAACAGCAACCATACCCGTATCCGGGAAGTGTCGGAGCAGCCGGCACAGTATTTTCCGCATACAAAAAGGGATATGCGCCTTACGGCCGCAGCCGCACGCGGCCCTGTAGAGACCACAAAGCCTTGTCAGGAAGTATACGTATTCTTATTTAATAGGAAGTATTCATCCATGACGATGGCAGTATTATGAAATATTCCGGTTTATCGTGACACAATGAATTATGCAGACGTATGTGTTTTGATTTGTCGGAGCATACTTCATTGTTAACACGCAAGTTCATCATTTAAAGGAGGATACAGCAATGGCAAAAATGACATACCAGCCCAAGAAAAGACAGCGTGCAAAGGTACACGGCTTCAGATCCAGAATGAGCACCAAGGGCGGCAGAAAGGTTCTTTCCGCTCGCAGGCGCAAAGGCAGAAAGCAGATCGCAGTCTGACAGTAGATTTCCGTAAGAGTCATGCTGAATTCAGCATGGCTCTTTTATAAAAAAGAGGAAATTAAGACAGTATATCGCTTATGTCCGCACAGACGGACAGTCTCATTTATTTATTATCATTTTATTGAACACGTTATATGGAATCTCTGAAAAAGAATGCAGATTTTAAAAATTGCTATCAGAATGGAAAGTCTTTTGTAAACCGGTATCTTGTCATGTATATGTGCGGCAATGGACAGGAGAAAAACAGGTTTGGGATTTCCGTGAGTAAAAAAGTCGGAAACAGTGTGGTGCGTCATCGCACTGTCAGATTGATCAGAGAAGTCTGCCGTCTTCATGAAAACGAATTCGATACTGGTTACGATATCGTTTTTGTTGCGCGTGTACGCACGAAGGGAATTGATTATTTCAAAATGGAATATGAATTGATGCGGCTTGCCAAAAGGGCGGGCATTGTAAGTGTCAACGGTAAATGATATGAAAATGATGAAAAAGGCAATGGTCAGATCGATCAGGATATATCAGAAATATCTTTCACCTCTCAAAAGTACAAGATGTCCGTATATCCCCACCTGTTCACAGTATGGACTGGAAGCAATTGAAAAATACGGACCTGTAAAGGGAGGAGCCATGGCAGCATGGAGGATCCTTCGCTGCAATCCATTGTCGGGAGGAGGTTATGATCCGGTGCCCTGACAGACAGGTGATATACAATTACATTATATTAAAAAGTATTAAACAACATGTCTAAGGAGGAATACAGGCTCCCATGTTTTTGACCAAAAGTACAACTTTTATCATTGGTCCGATTGCCGAACTGATCGGCATCATCATGAACTTTATCTTTGATATTCTGGGCAAGATCGGGCTTCCCAATCTCGGATTGTCCATTATTATCATGACAATTCTGATCTATATGCTCATGCTCCCTCTGACGGTCCGTCAGCAGAAGTTTTCCAAACTTCAGAGGAAGATGCAGCCGGAACTTCAGAAAATTCAGAAGAAGTATCAGGGTAAAAAAGACAGCGCTTCCGTTGCTGCCCAGCAGGAAGAAATGAAGCAGGTCTATGACAAATACGGAGTTTCCGCAACCGGCAGCTGTGTGCAGCTTATCATCCAGATGCCTATTCTGTTTGCACTGTACAGAGTTTTCTATAATATTCCTGCATATCTTCCCAGTGTAAAGACGGCATTTTTCCCGCTCGTGGACGAACTGTATAAACTGGATCCTAAAGGTGCGATCCTGCTTGCGCAGAATGCGGATGAAAAGTATATTTTCTCAGGTGTAAGTGCTTTTGCAAAAACCCTTTCAAGCAGTATTGAAGGCGGAAATGTAGATACGATCAAGAATACAATGATCGATATTCTCAATAAATTCCAGTCTGCTGACTGGACAACACTTTCCGAAAAGGCATCTTCCCTGGCCGGAGATATCACGACAACGACTGCAAAGCTCAACCAGTACAATAATTTTCTCGGACTGAATATTGCGGAATCTCCTTCCAGCATTATGAGAAAAGGCGGAATCATGATCGTTGTTGCACTGATCATCCCCTTCCTGGCAGCTTTCACACAGTGGCTCAATGTCAAGCTGATGCCTCAGGTTTCGACAGACCCTAATGACCAGACAGCGAATACCATGAAGAGCATGAATCTGATGATGCCTGCCATGTCTGCAGTATTCTGCTTCTCTCTTCCCAGTGGTATGGGACTTTACTGGATCGTCGGTGCGATCGTCCGTATTATTCAGCAGATTTTCATCAACAAGCACATCGATAAGATGGATGTTGATGCGATGATCGAGAAGAACAAAGAGAAAGCCCAGGCCAAGGCTGAAAAGAGAAAAGAAAAAAACAGCAGAAATGCCAGTTTGTCTGAATCAGCCGGTACGAGTACGACCAGAAGGACTGTTGCAAACAGAGACAGCAGGCTGGTCACAAAACTCACTCCTGCTGAGGAAGCCAGGATTGATGAGATGAACCAGTCCAGAAAACAAAAGAAATATAAGAAAGACAGTCTTTCTTATCATGCGGATATGGTCAGACGGTTTAACGAATTCGGTCAGGACTCTTCCGAAGAATAAAAAAGAGCTGCACATCTGTCAAAAATGTAAAAAAGACAGGATGTAGTTCTGTTAATAACACTATATTTTTATGAATTAAATATTTAAGAGGATTAGTATGTCTCAGGAATATATTGAAATCACGGAGAGGACCGTATCAGAAGCTATCATGGCAGCATGCCAGAAGCTGGCGGTTCCCAGTGAACGCCTCGAGTATGAAGTGATCGATCCGGGAAAGACCGGTTTTCTGGGAATCGGCGCAAGAGCGGCAAAAATCCGTGCGCGCGTCAAACAGGGTATGGAGGACAGTGCTGAATTTGATACCAGGACGATCATCAATGATGTTCTGAATGGAAAAGACGAAAAGAAAAAGTCATCCGACCAGCGCGCAAAAGAAAAGAAAAAAGAAGAAAGAAAAGAAAACAGGAAAAAAGATACTCTTAAAAAAGCTGATAAAACAAGTGTAAAGAAGGCAGAGCAGACGGATGAAAAGTCCGCTGTAAAAGAAGAGCATCAGGTTTCTGCAGACGCTCCTTCCTTTGAAACAGCTGTAAAATCTGCAGAAAAGACAGAGGCTCAGGACGCTTCTTCTATGAAGAAGAGTTCCGGCCGAAAAGAAACATCTGAAAGATATAATGAGAAGGGCGGCAGAAACAGAGGACGCCGCAGACAGCGCAGGACTGACCGCGAAGAGAGTGTTTCCGGTTCCCGTGAACATGAACAGGCCAGAAATGCTGCTCCTGCAGAAACACGCACTGCTCCCAGAAAGAAAAGTGCTGTACCTGTTCTCACAGATGAACAGATTGAAGAAATCAAGCAGCGCGCCGAGACCTTCCTGGCAGATGTTTTCCAGGCAATGAATCTGGATGCAGAGGTCAGCAGTTCCTATGACCGTGAAAACGGAATGCTTTCGATCAATATGAAGGGCGAAAATATGGGCGTCCTGATCGGTAAGCGCGGACAGACCCTGGATTCTCTCCAGTATCTGGTTTCCCTTGTCGTGAACAAGGGGATCGAAGGTTATATCCATGTCAAGGCAGATACCGAAAACTATCGTGAGCGCCGCAAAAAGACATTGGAAAATCTTGCAAAGAACATTGCATCCAAAGTCAAGAGAAACCGCTCAAGTGTTGCTCTTGAACCTATGAATCCTTATGAGAGAAGGATCATTCACTCCGCTCTGCAGGGTGACCGTTACGTGACAACCTACAGTGAAGGCGAAGAACCTTACAGAAAGGTCATCGTGACAATGAAAGAAGATCGCTGATGATCCTTTCATCAGACTGCCGCCTCAGTAAATCTGAAGCGGCAGTTTTTCTTTTATGACAGGGGGGCGGAAGACCCTGGAACCCCCGGAGCGATACATACGGCACAATAGTCCTGATTTAAAGATCCCTGAAAGGTTTCAATATGGATAATTCATTTGGCAGCAGCATGTATATTGATAAGAGTAAAAATGATACCATCGCGGCAGCAGCGACTGCTATGTCTACTGCGGGGATCGGTATCATACGTGTCAGCGGACCTGATGCTGTACAGATCTGCGCGAGCCTCTATGTAAATGCAAAGGGAGAACATGATCTTAAGACCCATAAAGCAAATACGATCACCTTTGGTTATATAGAGGACAGGAAAGGAAACCGGATCGACGAAGTAATGATCAGTGTCTTTTTTGCGCCGCACAGCTATACGACAGAGGATACTGTAGAGATCAATTCCCACGGAGGAACCTATCTGCTGGGAAGGATCCTGGATCTGGTGCTGCAGGGGGGCGCCCGTCTTGCTGAACCGGGTGAATTTACAAAACGCGCCTTTCTCGGCGGCAGGATCGATCTTTCCAGAGCAGAAGCTGTGATGGATCTGATCGCGTCGCAGAATGAATTTGCCAGAAAAAATGCACTTGCCCAGCTTGAAGGAAGCGTTTCTGAAAGTGTGAAAGAACTCAGATCCGCGATCCTTTATGAGATGGCTTTTATTGAATCCGCTATTGATGATCCCGATACCTATGCCTCTGACCTGGAAGGATACAGCGGCCGTCTGGATGGGATCTGTGAAAGACTCCTTTCCAGAATGGAAAGCCTTCTGGAAATCGGAGAAAAGGGCGCTGTCCTTAAAGAAGGTATCCGGACAGCGATCATCGGAAGACCAAACGCCGGAAAATCCTCTCTTTTGAATTATCTTGCCGGTACAGAACGTGCTATTGTGACGGAAATCGCGGGTACGACCCGGGATACTCTGGAGGAGAGCGTCAGAGTGCGGGGAGTACAGCTTCGTCTGACAGATACCGCGGGAATCCGGGATACAGAGGACAGAGTTGAGAAGATCGGAATAGAACGTGCCAAAAATGCCATAGAGCAGTCTGAACTGGTCCTTTATCTGATCGATACTTCTGAAGGAATTACTGCAGAAGATCAGTCCATTGCCGCCATTTTGAAAGAATGGAAAAGAGAGCTTCCCTCTGTCCGCAAATGTATTATTCTTTTAAACAAGAGTGATCTTCCGCCGGTCACGGATACAAATGCAGTCCGGCATTTTTTCGAAGATGCGGATGAAGTCCTCTCCTGTTCTCTGCGAACAGGTGAAGGCGCGCAGAAGCTGGGAATAACCATAGAAAAGATGTATCATATGGGAGAACTGAGCCATCAGAGTGAAGCAATGCTCACCAATGCCCGGCACAGGGAGGCTGTCAGAGAAGCCTATGAAGCGCTCTCTCTTGTCCGCCGGAGTATAGAGATGGGAATGAGTGAAGACTTCTTTGCCATTGATCTGATGAATGCATATACCAGCCTTGGCAGGATCACGGGTGAAGCTGTGGAAGATGATCTGGTAGAGGAAATATTCTCTAAGTTCTGTATGGGAAAATAAGCGCCTGCCGCAGCCTTACATGAATACGCCCTTCGTTGGGTCGCGTTCAGTAACAACGGTTGTTATCGTGTGGAGAATACCTGATGAATTATTTTATTGATACAGATGTATGTGTAATCGGCGCAGGACATGCCGGCTGTGAGGCAGCTCTGGCCAGCAGCCGTCTGGGATATCGTACAGTGCTGTTTACCATGAATGTGGACAGCATCGCCATGATGCCCTGCAATCCCCATATAGGCGGATCTTCAAAAGGACACCTGGTGAGGGAAATCGATGCCCTTGGCGGTGAAATGGCCAAAAATATTGATAAGACTTTTATACAGTCCAAAATGCTCAATATTTCAAAAGGTCCTGCGGTCCACTCTCTGCGCACACAGGCTGACAAAGCGGAATACTCCAAAGCCATGCGCAGGGTACTGGAAAACCAGGAAAACCTGACCATCCGTCAGGTCGAAGTGACGGATATCCTGACCCAGTATGACCTGGAAAGAATCGCCAATGAAAAAAGTGAAAATGATCCTGTAAGCGGCCCTGCTGAGCATGACGAAAAGCCCCGTGTGGCCGGTATAAAGATCCACACAGGGACCATCTATACATGCAAGGCTGCCATTATATGTACCGGAACCTACCTGAATGCCAGATGTCTTGTCGGTGAGTCAATCACAGAGACAGGTCCCGGAGGTATGCAGCGCTCTACATGGCTCAAGGATTCCATGGAGCATCTGGGAATTCCTCTTCGCAGATTTAAGACCGGCACCCCTGCCCGAATGGACGGAAGAACGCTGGATTATTCCAAAATGAAGATCCAGCCCGGTGATCGTGTTGTGGTCCCTTTCTCCTATTCTACGGATCCTGCCGATGTACAGATTGAACAGGTTCCCTGCTGGCTGACCTATACGAATGAAGAAACACATGAAATCATACGTCAGAATCTGGACCGGTCTCCGATTTATGCAGGCATCATTGAAGGTACCGGCCCCCGCTACTGTCCTTCCATCGAGGACAAGGTGGTCAAATTCAGTGAGAAAAGCCGCCATCATGTATTCATCGAGCCCGAGGGACGCTTTACCAATGAAATGTATGTGGACGGAATGTCCTCTTCCATGCCGGATGATGTACAGCAGCGCATGTATCGCACGGTTCCCGGTCTGGAAAATTGTGTGATCGTCAAAAATGCCTACGCGATCGAATACGACTGCATCAATGCCAACCAGCTCAAACTTTCTCTGGAGACCAAGGCAGTGGAAGGACTCTTCTGCGCCGGTCAGTTCAACGGCAGCAGCGGATATGAGGAGGCTGCGGCGCAGGGTCTGATCGCAGGTATCAATGCCGTCAATAAGATCCGTGGCAGGGAACCTCTGATTCTGGAGCGGTCTGAGGCCTATATCGGAGTCCTGATCGACGACCTGGTGACAAAAGACAATCGGGAGCCTTATAGAATGATGACCTCTCGCGCGGAATACAGACTTTTGCTGCGGCAGGACAACGCGGATCTGCGTCTGCGCAAATACGGTTACCGGGAAGGTCTGATTACACAGGACCAGTATGATTATGTCTGCTATAAGGAAAAGATGATCAGAGAGGAAACAGAGCGCCTGAAAAAGATCAGAATCGGGGCGGCTGCCTCCAACCAGGAAATCCTTCACGCACTGGGATCTGCGGAGCTAAAAACAGCCTGCACACTGGCGGAGCTGATCTGCAGGCCGGAATTGTCCTATGAAAAGATCGCACCGCTGGACCCGGACAGACCGGATCTCTCAAAAGATATCACCGAACAGGTGGAAATCAATATTCGCTATGAGGGCTATATCGACCGCCAGAAAAAACAGGTCCTTCAGTTTGAAAAACTGGAGCACCGCAAAATACCTGCCTGGATCGACTATGATGATGTCGGAAGTCTCCGAAATGAAGCCCGTCAGAAGCTCAAAGCATTCCTGCCTTCTTCTATCGGACAGGCATCCCGTATTTCAGGTGTAACGCCTGCAGATGTCACGGTGCTTCTGATCTATCTGGAAAAAAACAGAGGAAAGAAAAATAGTTCCGGAACATCCGGAGCATCCGGGACCGAAAATATAGAATGACCGGCAGATCCGTTAGTGGTCACATCGTGACCACTAACGGAGCGTTTTTTGTTCCAAATTGGCTTTTGGCTGATAAAAACAACCTTTAGCCCAGTCAGGGCTGTAACCCCCGGGGTCAGATCATGATATTGAAAAAAGACAGTGACAAAGCATTGGAATTGTCCCATAATATTGATGATTCCTATTGGAATTGTAGACAGCACTACATGCGGATCAGGAGAACATTATGAAAGCCTTGATAAAAAAAGAAGACTTCATTGCACTGATCAAAAGAACAATGGATGTTTATACAAAGCATGAAATGGACGTTTATTCAGGAAATGCCACGTACTATTTTATGATTTCATTTGTTCCACTGCTGATGATGATCATTTATATCATCAATATGCTTCCCTGGTTTACTGTCGAGGACGTGAGTAATTTTCTGATGAATATGATTCCCGACATTCCTCAGGTCCGTACGGCAATAGTGGCGATCATCGTCAACCTCAACCGCTATTCAGGTACACTCGTTCTGTATGTGTTTGCATTTACCTGTCTGTGGACAGGCTCACACGGCATTTCAGCTCTGATGGCAGGACTTGAAAAGATCAATCATACCCAGAAAAAATATCTGGTTGCAAAACCGAAGGCGATTCTCTATTCGGTTTTGTTTTCACTCCTGATCCCTTCCATGCTTCTCTTTCAGATGCTTCGTTCCTCTTTGGAAAATGTGATCACAGATGTCTTTACCTTATTGAATCTTCCTGAAATAGCCGTAAGGGTTAACAATGTTCTGGAATACAGCAGTATTATTACATTAGCTGCAATGATCATCATCATTGTCCTTACATTTACATTTCTTCCTTCGGGAAAAAGAAAGATCAGAAATCAGATTCCGGGCAGTATTTTTTCATCCCTGACATGGTTTATATTTACCAAGGGATTTGGCTATTTTATCACCCGGTTCTGGAAACTCTCATCTGTTTACGGAACACTCGCTGCCTTTTTTCTGACAGCCATGTGGCTGAAGTTTATTATTATGTTTCTGTTTCTGGGAGCATCCCTGAACCGCGCGATTCAGGTAAAAGTATCAAGAGAATGCTCTACCTGAGAAAATTACAAGAAAAAGACAGAGTGTAATGTTTCACGTGAAACATTACACTCTGTTTTTTTAGATGATGTCAAAACTAAAATATGCTGTAGCCGCACGTAGTTTTCATCATACATGTTTGTGAACGCGAGACCATGGCCGCAAGTATTTTAGTGTTTACGCAAAAAAATGGTTGTGTTAGGATGTAGGAAGTGCAAAAGAGCAGGAAGTTATTCAAGACTCACGAGCGAGTCTTGAAAATATGAAGTAATATGAGCTAAGGAACAAACGAGGGCACACTGCATGGCTGCAGCAACTGGGCACTCATGGGACTCGTTAAATATGAGGGTGGTATCAAATGCGGTAGTATCAAATGTTTCACGTGAAACATTGAACAAACCCGTGAAACATTTTATATTGTAAATCATGTGCATATTTGTGCCCATGGGCAAGTACCCGCAAACATGTATGATGAAAAGGAGCCGGTGCATTTTTGATTGCACCATTTGATTTAAAATGAAAGAGAATACAGAACAAAAATTCGTAGAACAGCTTACAATGTTTGGAATCTCGCTCACAGAAGAACAGCTGCGGCAGTTCAGAATGTTTTACGAGAATCTGATCAAATGGAACAAAGTTATGAATCTGACGACGATTACAGAGGAGTCGGATGTTTACAGTAAGCATTTTCTGGATAGTCTTTCCATCGTCGGTATGATCGAGCCCCGGAGTTTTGAAAATATCTCTGTCATCGATATCGGAACAGGAGCAGGCTTCCCCGGACTTCCCATAGCAATTGCTTTTCCCGGAGCAAAGGTGACGCTTGTAGATTCTCTTCAAAAGAGGGTCAAATTCCTGAATGAAACGATAGAACTCTTGGGACTGGAAAACGTAACCGTATTTCATGCCAGGGCGGAGGAGTTTGCCAGGATTGAATCTGAGCGGGAAAAATATGACATTGCCTGTTCCAGGGCAGTGGCAAGGCTGAATATTCTCGCGGAATACTGTCTCCCGTTTGTGAAAAAGGGAGGATATTTTATAGCCTATAAGGCAGAGCGACTGAAGGAAGAGATGGAGGAAGGCAAGAAGGCTGTGGAAATCCTGGGAGGAAGGATGGATCAGGTAATCTCCTTCCAGCTTCCCGGCACAAACTACAACCGGACACTTGTGCAGGTGATCAAGGAAAGACACACCTCCGGAAAGTATCCCAGAAAGGCCGGAACACCTTCAAAGGATCCGCTGAAATAGATATCTTCTGAAACAGATATCTTTTGAAACAGATAACGGATACGCGCACAAGACACGCAGATAGTCTTGATTTTTGAGAAAGAGAAGCAAATGGGTAAAATTATAGCAGTTGCAAATCAAAAAGGGGGCGTCGGCAAAACGACCACAACAATCAATCTTGCGGCTTCGCTCGCGGAACTGAATCAGAAAATTCTGGTCATTGACGTGGATCCCCAAGGTAATACAACGAGTGGATTCGGTGTGGATAAAAACAGTCAGGAGAATACGATCTACGAACTTCTCCTGGATGACTGCTCGGTCAATGAGACGATCATTCCCGGAGTAGTTCCGAATCTTGATCTGATCGCTTCAAATGTAAATCTGGCGGCAGCAGAGATTGAACTGATCGGCATTCCAAGAAAAGAATACATTCTCCGGGATGCACTGGATTTCATCCGGGATGATTACGATTTTATTTTCCTGGACTGCCCGCCTTCACTGAGCGTGCTGACAGTCAATGCGATGACAGCTTCGGACTCCGTACTTGTACCTATTCAGTGCGAGTACTATGCACTGGAAGGACTCAGCCAGCTGATCCATACCATCAATCTTGTCCGGGAGCGCCTTAATCCAAAACTGGATATTGAAGGCATTGTATTTACTATGTACGATGCCAGGACCAATCTTTCCGCCCAGGTCGTGGAAAATGTACGCACACATGTAGAGCAGCGCATTTATAATACACTGATACCCCGCAATATCCGTCTTGCGGAGGCACCCAGTTACGGAGAGCCCATCACAGTATATGAACCGAAATCAGCGGGCGCGGAGGCTTACAAAAAACTGGCGAAAGAAATGCTGGGTCAATAAACCAGGCTCATTGCGTCCAACCTGAAACCACAACACTTCATACTTACGGCATGCCTGCTTTGCAGACAGGTTAAAAAAAGCGACTGCTCATTCGGCGCAAAAGCAATATAGAGAAAAAGGGGTAAAAATTGGCAAAGAAGAGACACGGAGGTCTGGGCAGAGGCCTGGACGCGCTGATTCCGCAGGAACGCCTGCAGGAACCGATAAAGGAAGAAACAAAGAGCATTACACCGGTTGAGCAACCATCCGTGAATGGATTGGAAGAAACAGCGGATCAGATCATGCAGACCGGGTCCTCGAAAGAAACAGCGGACCGACAGCTTTCTCAAATGGACAGGGATCCCGCTTCAGAAAGCGGAGTAAGGACTCTGCGCCTTTCTCAGATCGATCCTAACCGAAGTCAGCCTCGCCAGAATTTTGAAGACGAGGCACTGGAAGAACTGGCTGATTCCATCAGACAGTTCGGTGTCCTGCAGCCGATCCTTGTCCAGAAAAAAGGAAACCGCTATGAGATCATTGCCGGTGAACGACGCTGGCGCGCATCCAGAAAAGCGGGACTGACAGAGATTCCTGCAATCATCAGGGACTACTCAGATCAGGAAACGCTGGAGCTCTCTCTTATCGAGAATATACAGAGGCAGGATCTGAATCCGATTGAAGAGGCAAAGGCTTTCCGGAGACTGCTGGATGAGTTTCAGCTGAGGCAGGAAGACCTGGCTGCCAGGGTCTCCAAATCAAGGACTGCGATCACAAATTCCGTGCGTCTTCTGAAGCTTGACGAGCGTGTGCAGGATATGCTTGCGCAGGGTCAGCTTTCCATGGGACATGCGAGGGCACTGATCCCTGTGGAAATCGGTGAGGAACAGTATCTGATCGCACAGCAGATTGCAGAAAAACAGCTGAGTGTCCGCGATGTGGAGAAACTGATCAAAAAGAGAAATATTGAAAATCAGAAGAAGAAAGAGACTGTGAGAAAGCAGTCTGAAGAAAAAGACGAAGCACTGGAACTTGCCTACAGGGAAATTGAGGAACGTCTGAAACAGTCTCTGGGGACAAAAACATCGATCCGGAACAGCGGCGACGGAAGAGGAAAGCTTGAAATCGAGTTTTACAGCCACGAAGATTTGGAAAAGATCGTAGATATGCTGACGTAACGAATAAAAGCATGTTATAATAACTGCTTGCATGGATTTCCGATTGCGGCGTCAAAAAGCCTCGCCGTACTTCGGTACGGCTGCGTTTTTTTCCTTGCACTCGAAAACCCATGCGGCGCAATCTGAACAGTTAATTTATCGACAGTTCCTTATAAAAAAACAGGGAGAGAAAAAATGATCGACATTAAATTTCTGAGAGAAAACCCCGATGCAGTCAGAGAAAATATCAGGAAGAAATTCCAGGACGAAAAACTGCCGCTCGTGGATGAAGTGATCGAGTACGATGCCAAGAGCCGTGCTGCCCAGCAGGAAGCTGACCAGATCCGTGCGGAGAAAAAGAAGATCTCCAAACAGATCGGCGCGCTGATGAAACAGGGCAAAAAGGAAGAGGCTCAGGCTATTAAAGAGCAGGTTGCGGACAATACCCTTCTTGATGAGCTTAATGCAATCAAGAAGGAGGCGGATGAGATCGTCAGAAAGGATATGATGTTGATTCCGCAGATCATCGATCCCTCTGTTCCGCTGGGACCCGATGACAGCTGCAATGTGGAAATCGAAAAGTTCGGCGAGCCGGTGGTTCCGGATTTCGAAGTTCCCTATCACACAGATATCATGAAGCGCTTCAATGGCATCGACCTCGACGCAGCAGGCGATGTCGCCGGCAACGGTTTCTATTATCTGATGGGCAATATCGCCAGACTTCACTCCGCGGTTATTTCCTATGCCAGAGATTTCATGATCAACAAGGGATTCACCTACTGCGTGCCTCCTTTCATGATCCGCAGCCGTGTCGTTACCGGCGTTATGAGCTTCGCAGAGATGGACGCTATGATGTATAAGATCGAGGGCGAGGACCTGTACCTGATCGGAACCTCCGAGCACTCCATGATCGGTAAGTTCATCGACCAGATCATTCCCGAGGAGAAGCTTCCCCAGACGCTGACCAGCTACTCTCCCTGCTTCCGCAAGGAGAAGGGTGCCCACGGCATCGAAGAGCGCGGTGTCTACAGGATCCATCAGTTTGAAAAGCAGGAGATGATCGTTGTCTGCAAGCCCGAGGAATCCATGGACTGGTACAACAAGATGTGGTCCTACACGGTAGAGCTTTTCCGCAGCCTGGATATTCCTGTCCGCACACTCGAGTGCTGCTCCGGCGATCTGGCTGACCTCAAGGTCAAATCCTGTGATGTCGAGGCATGGTCTCCCCGCCAGAAAAAATACTTCGAGGTCGGCAGCTGCTCCAACCTGGGTGACGCACAGGCGCGCCGCCTGCAGATCCGTGTCAGCGGAGAGAACGGCAAAAAGTATCTGGCCCATACACTCAACAATACTGTTGTGGCTCCTCCCCGCATGCTGATCGCTTTCCTTGAGAATAACCTCCGCGCGGACGGAACCGTTGCCATCCCCGAAGTTCTTCGTCCCTACATGGGCGGCATGACCGAGCTTGTTCCTGAGTGCTGAGGTCCTGCATATCAAAGTTCATGTTCCTGTGAACAAGTGAACCAATAAACCAGTAAACCGGACAGCTGTCTCGTGTGATATCCCGTCGCGCGAAACGTTCCGGAATTGAGATTAAGATGTTAATGATATGTGTCAGAGGGTGTATGCCCCCTGACACATTGCGTACAGGAGATTTGTTTATTGCATAAGTATTTAAGGGCGGTGGGGTTTTCCGAATCCATGAATGCACTGGACCGGCTGAATCTGATCGACGATATCAAAACCAAATCTTCATATCACATGCAGGCAGCGATTCTCGACCACCCGGAGGAAATGCTGACGGAGTACAAAATGGATCTGGCCGGCGGATGCGGGCTGAACATGGCCGGTACTTTCGAGGATGAAAATGACTTTCTGGCGGGGCAGGTGGAACCCTATCTGGTGCCCGAGACAGTCACGACTATGGAAGAGGTCTTTGTGGAGGAGAGGATCGATAACCGGTCCTTCGCCGGAATCTGCGATGACATGCGGATCGGAACGACACTGATTTTCCGACTGCTCAATGCAATCGATTATCTGCGCTTTTCCGCCTATGAGGAGCTTCCCTTTCCGGGGACGGCAGTCTGTCTTTCCGCTCTTTCTGTTGAGGGAACAATACTGCTTCCTCTGGAAAAGTCCCCCTATGATCAGCAGCTGATCCAGCAGCGGGCGGACCGCCGCAGAAAGCTGATGGAAGCAGCCAGAGACGGAGACGAACAGGCCATGCAGACCATCACCATGGAGGATATGGATACCTACGGCGACCTTCTGGGTAAGATCCAGGAGAGCGATATCCTCACCCTGGTGGATTCCTTCTTTATGCCGACCGGCGCGGAATGTGATGTCTATTATATTATGGGAGAGGTTCTTGCCTGCAGGCAGGTTCGCAATCCCTATACCCTGGACAAAATTCATGTCCTTACTGTTTTCTGCAGCGGGATCGAATTTCCGATTGCCATCAATGACAAGGACCTCTATGGTCATCCCGAACCCGGCAGGCGTTTCAAGGGAGTCATCTGGCTGCAGGGAATCATACGATTTCCCGGAGCTTTTTAACAGAAGGAACACCGGCAACAGAATACGATTTCTATTGAGGACGGAAAGAGCACCAAATGACCGGTGCTCTTTTTTTTCTACCTTTTAAAAAAGTGAAAACAGGATGCAGAAAATATCTTCCAGTAGAGATAGTATCTACTGGATATAGTATCCAGTAGAAGATAAGTTAGTTTTAACAAATTTAGATTGACATGACTAACTACCTATGCTACAATCCAGCTGGTATACAGGTTAGTATCTTCTAATCTTTACTATTATCGATATTGTATTCTTTGTGATCTATAAGATGAGAAAGGAGCATTACATAATGACTTTGCTGGAAGCCGAGGTTGGCAAGACATATATTATCAAGGAAATCAATACCGCTGATGACGAAATGAATTCCTTCCTTTTCCGTCTTGGATGTTACAGCGGAGAGCCGATCACTGTCGTCTCTAAAAAGAAAAAAAGCTGTGTGGCTGTTATTAAGGATGGCCGCTACAATCTGGATCAGCTTCTTTCCGAAGCGATCATTATTTGAGTCCGGAGACTTACTTGTAACCGGGTTTTCAGACCATAAAAGACCATGAGAGACCATGAGGGGATGTAGCTGAAGATTCCGGGAACAAGTGTCTATATTGTGCTATTATAAAGGAGGTTCAGTATGAGAATTGCTTTTGCCGGCAACCCGAACAGCGGCAAGACAACAATGTATAATGATCTGACGGGCAGAAGTGAAAAGGTAGGCAACTGGGGCGGCGTCACAGTCGGCAGAAAGGAATACCCTATTAAGAATGAGTACACAAAGGGTGTCGAGGCAATTGCAGTCGACCTTCCCGGTGCTTATTCCATGTCCCCGTTTACACCGGAGGAAAGTATCACCAGTAAGTTTGTCCGTGATGAGCATCCGGATGCAATTATCAACATTGTGGATGCAACAAACCTCAGCCGCAGCCTGTTTTTCACAACGCAGCTGCTGGAGCTTGGAATCCCTGTTGTCGTGGCTCTGAACAAAGCGGATATCAACGAGAAAGAAAAGACCACAATTGATGTCGCGGCTCTGGAAAAAATGCTTGGCTGCCCGGTCGTCAACACGACTGCAATCGAAGGCAAGGGTCTTGCGGAAGTCGTCGAAAAGGCAGTTGCCCTGAACGGACAGACGCAGAAGGCACCTTATGTACAGGCCGATATCGATCTTCATGATAAGAACGCAGTTGATGCAGAAGACCGCAAGCGCTATCAATTTGTAAACGACATTGTTGCAAAGGTCGAAAAGAGAGCAGTCAAGTCCGCAGAGATCAATAAGCAGGACTCTCTTGACAAGATCCTTCTCAATCCTATTCTGGGTATTATTATCTTCGCAGTGGTCATGTGGTTTGTCTTCTGGGTATCCCAGGCATGGCTGGGACCTCTGGTTGCAGACTGGCTGGTCGGCTACATTGAGATGTTCCAGGGATGGGTTGCAGGTCAGCTCGAGAACAGCCCCGCGATCCTGTCCGCACTTCTGGCAGACGGTATTGTCGGCGGCGTCGGTGCTGTTGTAGGCTTCCTTCCTCTTGTTATGGTCATGTACTTCCTGATCGCCCTGCTTGAGGACTGCGGCTATATGGCACGTGTCAGTGCGGTTATGGATCCGATCTTCAAGAGAGTCGGTCTGTCCGGAAAGTCCGTCATCCCGGTCGTCATCGGAACAGGCTGCGGTATTCCCGCCATCATGGCCTGCCGTACCATCCGTGATGAGAGAGAGAGAAGAGCGACCTCCATGCTCGCCACCTTCATCCCCTGCGGAGCCAAGATCCCGGTCATAGCGCTCTTTGCAGGCGCCTTCTTCAACGGTGCCGGCTGGGTCAGCACACTCAGCTATTTCTTCGGACTGCTCCTGATCTTCCTCGGCGCTCTGCTGATCAAGGGTATCACCGGTTATAAGTACAGAAGATCCTTCTTCATCATGGAACTTCCCAAGTTCAAGCTTCCCAGCCTGAAATTTGCTTTCAAGTCCATGATGGAGCGTGCGAAAGCATACATCATCAAGGCAGCTACCATCATCCTGATCTGCAACACCGTCGTTCAGATCATGCAGACATTCAACTGGCAGTTCCAGGTCGTAGAAGAGGGTGCTGAGAATACTTCCATCCTTGCTTCTATTGCTACTCCTTTTGCTGTTCTCCTCATCCCTCTGGGATTCGGTGTATGGCAGCTGGCAGCCGCAGCAATCACCGGCTTCATCGCAAAAGAGAATGTCGTCGGCACACTGGCAGTCGTCTACGGTCTTACAGCTTTCATCGATGTGGATGAGCTCGCCCTTACCGGCGGTGCCAATCAAGTTGCGGTAACTATGGGTCTTACTTCCGTTACGGCACTGGCTTACCTGTTCTTTAACCTCTATACACCTCCCTGCTTCGCGGCAATCGGTGCCATGAATTCCGAGATGAAGAGCAGAGGCTGGCTGTGGGGCGCGATTGGCCTGCAGCTGGGAACCGGTTATACGGTTGCATTCATCATCTATCAGTTCGGTACTCTGATCACAGAAGGTCATCTGGGCGTTGGCTTTGTTCCCGGACTGATCGCGGTTCTGTGCATGGCTGCCGCAGTTGTTCTGATCGGAAAGAGAATCAGGTCTCACTTCGATGAGGAATACGCACTGCACCAGGCTGTAAAACAGGGCGCCAAAGCGTAAGCACATAAGCGTTTGAATCATTTGTAAAATCTTTGAAAGGAGAGAATGACTGTGAATCTGTCTACCTTTATTTCGATTGTAGTTCTGGTACTCGTTGTCTCTCTCGCAATCCGGTATATTATCCGGGAAAAAAAGCGCGGTACAGTTTGTATCGGCTGCCCGAATGCCGGGTCCTGCCAGAAGTACGGCAAAAAACACAGTACTTCAGGGGACTTCAGTGCTTCAAAGAATTGCAAATAGGAAATGTATGCAGGAGAGGCGGAAAACTGTCTCTCCTGTTGATTATCAGAATTTTTTTCATCGTGTAAGACTCCCGGGCGAGTCTTGCATGAGACCGGAAAGGTTTTAAAAATGGATAAAATCATTATAGCTGCCGGTATTTTGCTGATTGTCTTCGCAGTCTGGCAGACCGTGCAGAAAGCGCGCGGCAAAGCGAAGAGCAGCTGCTGCGGTACGGCCGAGTCTGTGCCCTCCAGGAAAGTCGAGGACACGGATGTCTCGCATTACCCCTATCGATACCGTCTGGAAATAGACGGCATGATGTGCAGCAATTGTGCAAGAAATGTCGAAAATACATTGAACAATATGAACGGTGTATGGGGAAAAGTAAATCTGGGGAAAAAAGAAGCAGAGGTACTTACAAAAGAGTCTGTCAGTGAAGAACGTTTTGCTTCGGCTCTTAAAGACGCCTCATATACGCTGAAAGGATATACAGTTCTTGCAGACCCGGGTAATGCCTAAGGGTTTAAGTGTAAGGACACAGGCTTTTGTAACGGCTCAAACGACTCATGCCGGTTTTGAAACAGTGACAATAGTGACAGGCAGGATTGCCGCATTCGTTCATGAATGCGGCAGTCCTGTTTTTTTGTGCCGAAGCCCGCGTGCTGTTTTTTTCGCAAGTTATTCCTGTTCACACCTTATCGAGAGCGTGAACAGAAACATAACCCGTGAAATAAAAGTATATTTGGGTATTTGAGAATACACGAAAGAAGAAAGAACAGGTATAATAGAAAAGGTGCGATAAAGGATTGTCTGACGGGTAAAACGGTCGGCCATACATGAATGATCATTCTGATGCCGACATGTCTGATAAATCTCCACTCCATGCGGTGCAGAGGTTCCTGTGAATGCAGAACGGAGGCGGCAGCACATGCTTCGCATGTGCGGAAGATGTTGCCTTTATGGGCAACCCGCATCCGGCGAGCAAAACTCGCAAGCGAGTCTTGAAAGAATGACCCGGAGGCCCGGGAGAGCCGGGACAGTACGGAGGCCGGAAAGAACGGGAACTCCGGAGGAGACTGAATTTGATGATTATGAAACGGAAAAAGATAGGAATCCTGACGCAGGTTGCAATTCTTTTTGCAATCAGTATATTGGCCAGCGGCATTTTTACCTATTACACACAGCACATGGTCTCTGTTACCAATGTCAAGAAACAGACAGAAATGACGGCTGAGGAAGTAGCAGCTGAGGTAAAAAAGTGTGTTGAGGAGTACCCTGCGCATGAATGGCTTTTACGCTACTGGTATGAACATAGCGAGGAACTGGACATTGAATACGATGCAGAATATCAGACCGGTACCAGGACTGAGGAGAAGTGCCGGCTGCTGAGAAGTCATTGTCCCGACCTGCAGCTGCTCTACGTCACGACGGAAGAAATCGAATCCCTCACGGAAGAAGACCGGAAGCTCTATGCCGAGATCACATATTCATGGCTGATCACACATGTAAATCAGATCAAAAGATCCTATAAAATCGATTACTTATTCTGTGTATCCACAGACTACTATTATAAAGATCAGTTCTTTATTTTCAGCGCGGCGGATCCCGGAGCCGTACGCGGAAGAAACTATGAAGAGGTATATACCCTGGGAACCACCGTCAAGGTATCGGAAAGCCAGTCGGAGGCTATGCGCAATGCGCAGAAGAACTATACATATCTGGCGGATGCAGGAAACTATGTCGACTATTATTCTCTGCTGGAACAAATAGATGACAGGATCCTTCTCATCGGCATGACATTTAATCTGACAGATCTAAATTCTGTCATCCATTCACAAACCGCCGGCGGAACAAGCTTTGCGGTGTTTTACCAGCTTTTCCTGTCAGTGATCTGTCTTGCGCTGATCGCATATTTCATTATTCGTCCGCTGAAGGAAGTACAGCAGGATATCCGCACTTACTCACAAACCAAGAACAGTAAGGAGACCATAGAAAACCTTTCACAGATCCGGTCCAGTAATGAAATCGGTGAACTGGCAGAGGACGTTATCGTACTTGCCCGAGAGATCGACCATTATATGGAACAGATCGCAGCGATCACTGCGGAAGAGGAGAGAATCAGCACAGAGCTGGCTCTGGCGGCACGTATTCAGGAGTCGATGCTTCCCAACAGCTTCCCCGCATTTCCGGAGCGGAACGAATTTGAAATCTACGCAAGCATGGATCCGGCTAAGGAGGTCGGAGGAGATTTCTATGACTTTTTCTTTGTCGATGAAGACCATCTCTGCCTTGTTATAGCGGATGTTGCCGGAAAAGGTGTTCCCGCAGCTATGTTCATGACCATCTCCATGATCCTTCTGGCAAACATGGCAAGAATGGGAAAAACTCCTTCGGAGATTCTGGAAATGGCGAATGATGCCATCAGCCCCAACAACAAGGAGGAGATGTTTGTCACGGTTTGGATGGGCATCCTGGAACTCTCCACCGGCAAACTGACTGCGGCCAACGCCGGCCATGAATATCCCGTCCTCATGCAGCCGGGAGGCAAGTTTGAGATCATAAAGGACCGCCATGGATTTGTCGTCGGCGGAATGGAAGATGTGAAATACCACAACTATGAAATGCAGCTGAACCCCGGCGCCAGACTCTTTGTCTACACCGACGGCCTCCCGGAGGCGATGAATGCGGAAAATACTCTGTTCGGAACCGACCGTATCCTGAAAGTATTGAACCAGAATCCCGACGAGACTCCGGAGAAGATCCTGGGCAGAGTCACAGCCGCAGTCAACGACTTTGTAAAGGATGCCGAACAGTTCGATGACCTGACCATGCTGTGCATACATTACAAAGGTCCGAAGAACTGAATTGAAGAACTACTGAAAATCTACTGAAGAACTACCTAATAAACTACTGAAGAACTGAAACAGAAACGCGAAGAACCAAAGCCTGAAGACCCGAAGAACTTGAAGCTGAAGACCTGAACAGGTACACCTGAACACAAAGAAGCCACAAAGAACGGAAAGACAAAAGACTTGCAAAACATTATGAATCGTGTATAATATGAATGTTCTGTATTTGCAGAACTTTATATTGTATGTCTGCGTAGCTCAGTTGGATAGAGCGACCGCCTCCTAAGAAATCAGGGTGGTGAAACGCAGCAAGAAAAAGTTGTGTACTTGGAGTTCGATTCCAGTCAAAAAATCGACGCTGGTTGCGAAAGAGTTACTTTTAAAAAGAGTTTCACCCTCTTGCAACCGAATCGAAAAAAACATCTCAAAAGTCTCCGGCTGAATTAGCAATCAGCCGAGATCATAAATCATTTACCGGGCCTCAAAAAGGCAAAAAACCCAGTATTTATGCGGGTTTCCGGACGTGTCTGCGTAGCTCAGTTGGATAGAGCGACCGCCTCCTAAGCGGTAGGTCGGGTGTTCGAGTCACCTCGCGGACGGGCTCAAATGAGAGTGGAACGATTAGCTGGCTAATCGCTCGCTCTCATTTTTTGTTTATAGGGAAATGAAATTACGAGCAGCCTCCCTGCTAAGCAATTAGCTGAACTGCTGTGTATTCAGCTAAGAAAAGTATTTCGCAGCTAATCGCCTCGAAAGAGGGTCTGGCTAATACAAGGGGAACACCGGCTGTCAGGTATGGAAAAACAACGAAAAACGAAGATAAACCGTGATAATCCATCCTGCATGAGGTTCCGCCAGCTAACCCGGTTAGCAGAGATCGGGAGAGACAATAATACAATTCTTAGCACCTGCTAATGCAGACGGCACATGGAAAAGTGGCCCGTTTGGATCAGATTGAAACCAAAGATCTGGTCTGAACGGGCTTTTTTCGTGCAGAAATCGGCAAATTACCTGCAGTAAGGAGAATTTTTACCCGGTAACTGCTCTTCTCTTCCGGAAAAGCGGAGAGGATGGCCACCAGTGCCAGGGTAAGGGTAGAGACCTGTTCAGCGGCATCAGAGCTCACGAGTTTGGGAAAGACAAGGAGGACAAACATGCAGGAGAAGAACAGCGGGATCGGGGAAAAGGAAAGAATCGTTGAGATCGAGGTGGAGAGGCTCAGGGAATTCAGGGGACATCCTTTCAAGGTAAAACCCGATGACCAGATGAACATGCTTATGGAGAGCATTAAAAAGTACGGCATCCTGAATCCCCTGATCGTAAGGCCCATCCCGGATGGTGCATACGAGATCATTTCCGGAAACCGCAGACGATATGCGGCCCAGAAGCTCGGGTACCGTAAAGTGCCGGTGATCATCCGTGTCCTTAAGGATGAGGAAGCCGTGATCAGCATGGTGGATTCCAACATGCACAGGGAGGTCATATCCCCCAGTGAAAAGGCTTTTGCCTGCAAGATGAAGTATGACGCGATCAAGCGCAAGAACGGGTTCAGCAGCAATGGGCAGGATGACTACCAGTACAAGGGGAGGAAATCCATCGAGATCATGGGTGAAGAGATGGGTGAGAGCCCGAAACAGGTCCAGCGCTACCTCAGGATCGCAGACCTTGTACCGGAGATCCTTGAGATGCTGGATGACGGGAAGATCGGGTTCACTCCGGCTTATGAGGCATCATTCCTTACGGAGGAGGAACAGAAGAACCTGATCCAGGCAATGGCATACACCCAGTCCTCTCCTTCCCTGTCGCAGGCACAGAGGATGAAGAAGCTCAGCAGGGACGGCGAGCTGGATCTGCAGGAAATGAAGAAGATCCTGAGCGAGGTCAAAAAAGGAGAGATCAACCGGGTCACCTTCAAGAATGAACAGCTGCACAGGTTTTTCCCGAAAGAATATTCAGCGGAGAGGATGAAGGAAAGGATCCTGGATATCCTGAAACTCTGGCAGGCACAGCAGCTTGGAAATACGCAGTCAGAGAATTAAGCGGAATAAGAAAAGCAGACAGGAGGACGAAGAAATGGCAAAAGTGATAGCAATAGCGAACCAAAAGGGAGGCTGTGGTTATGGAAAGTGGTAGATTATGAAAAGTTGTCTCCACAATTCATTGAAAATACTGCCTTAATTCGTTGATTAACTTTGCATAATACATCATCCTTTGCAGGGTAGTGTAAAAGACACATTT
>Ga0256405_10002082_pt1 | contig 48774 bp, 57 predicted proteins | sample RumenRJG_02DNA_FD_189096 | JGI IMG/M metagenome (GOLD analysis project Ga0256405, IMG submission 189096) | Bovine rumen microbial communities from Lethbridge, Alberta, Canada - RJG_02 | ecosystem: Host-associated > Mammals > Digestive system > Stomach > Rumen | place: Canada: Alberta...
TCTATTTATCAGAACTATCTTCAGAAAGCTCGTATTGCCAAAGCTAATGGCCAAGCATCTATATTCCAGAAAGTAGCATCTAAGATTTTAGGTGTTATTGATTATTTAACTGCTAAATTGCAGCATGCTACAGAATAAGAAGGTGTATAATAATGCTTTATAGTGAAAGTGATGTAAAAGGTATAAATGGCTTAGATATATTATCTGAAGCCAATTACCTTTTTGATGATATATCTACTCCTAAAACTATTCCTGTTGTAGAGAATGGTAACCTTGGTGCAGCTGTAGTAAGATTTAGTGATATTGAGTCTATTTCTGAATCTTATGGTTGTGATTATATAGATGCTATGGAAGCTGTAGCAGAACAGAATGATATTGCTCCTGAGTATCTTGCTGTTGCAGTAGACGAAGCACGTATTATAGAAGAACCAGAATTGATTAATGAGTTAGCTAATGTAGTTATCAATCCACAGTCTGAAAACAGCTTAGCTTATAGATTTTGTGAATCTATGGTAGATTCTTATGCTGAGACTGGTGATGAAGCTTATCTTGAAGCTATGACTACGGATCAGTATATGAACGGTATAAATCAGACTTTTGATAATTATGATCTTCATAAAGATGAAATTATGAAGTCTGCTTCTAAATATAAGAATTCTGAGCAAGCTAAACATGATATAGATAAACTTGGTAGACTAGCTGAAATTGGTAAAAGAAATATAAAGGCAAATTCTACTAGAATCAATCCTACTGTAGCCAAGGCCGCTTATAATACTTTAGATCGTCTTAAGAAAGAAGCAGACAATGCTCCGAGAACTTGGTTAGCTCATAAGGTTGCTTCTCTTAGAGGATTATACTACAAATGGCTTGAAAGAGCTAGAACTGAAAGAGATCTTAGAAAAGCTGGCATCTTTAAGACTATTGCTTCTAAAGTAATGGGTGTTATTGATTATCTTATGAGTAAACTGCAAGGTCTTACTAATAAGATTGGTAATAATGACTATAGATATACCTTCCAGAGTAGTTTAAAAGAAAAGAAGAAATAAAGTAGTTGGTGATTGCAATGTTTACCAATTATGATTTAGGTGAGCCATTAGAAGAGGCTGCTTGGGATGTAATAAAAGATAGAGCTAAAAGAGTTAAAGGGTTTGTTAAGCATAATAGATATGGTATAGGATCTGCTATACTTGGTGGTACTGCATTCCATAATATAGTAGATCTTAATGATTCCAAATCTAAGAAAGAAGCAGCTCTTAGAACTGCTTTAGCTGGTATTACTGCTTATGGCTCTAGAAAATTGTTTAAAAAACAGTTGAAATATTATAAAGAAAATCCATTGGTTATGGCTAAAAGAAAAATTACTGGAAAATGGAGTGACTAAAATGTATAATGACTTTGAAGATCATCTGTTTAATCCTGAAGTAATTCAGGAAGGTGTATTCGGTGCTATTAAGAATAAGATTAAATCTGGTGCAGGTTTCTTAAATCGCCACAAAGGTAAGATACTTGGTGCTGGTTTGGCTGCTGGTGCAGGTTATGCAGCTTATAAAAACCGTGATAATATTAAAGACCGTTATAATAAATTCCGTGGTAATAATGGTGATGGTGCTCAGGATGCTAATAAACCTCAGTCTCAGGAAGATAGGTTGAAAGCTCTTCAGGATAAAGTAGAAAAAATGGGCCAGAATCAGCAGTCTTAAGAAAATGATGTGATTTATATGACTAAAGATTTTATTAATCATTTATATACAATTCGCGAATCTTCTTTGAAAGACAAATTAGATTATCTCTCAAAGAATAAATATAATATCGGTAGTAAGATAGCTGGAGGTTTAGCATCTTTAAATGCTTATAATGCTTATAAGAAATATAAAACTGATAAACCTATAGCTGGTCATTTATTACGTGCTGGTGGGTTTGGTTTATTATCGGCTAAATTAAAATCTTTACATAATAAATCACTTCCTAAACCACCAGTAGTAAAAGAACCCGACCATTATAAATATCGCTTATTGAAATATTAAATGTGGAGTGCCTTAATTGGCACTCCACTGTAATATTATTTATATCATACCATTTGCCATCATATTCTGATGATGCAACATTTGTTGATTAAATACATGATTTTGGTTTTGCTGATTCCAAAATGCTATATTATGCAATCTCCTCTGTTTAGCTGAAGTTCTAGAGCCTGGTCTATTATATTTACCGCCGCGTTTATTATTATTAGCCATACCTTTAAGAATCAATCCTGCTACTGCAGCTCCAGCAAGTTGACGTTTATGTTTAGACGCCCAGTCTTTAGCTTTAGATAGTTTATCTTTAACACCTTGCATAGATAATTCATTGATGGTTTCTCTAGCCTCCATCAATACTTCTACTTCATATTGATCTAACATTATTAATTCCTCCTTAATAAAATAAAGACATTACTACTTTGTCTTTGATAGAAATAGTGTAAAAGTCAATAATTTAGATTATATATTATAGAGGTGATAATAACAATGTTTGCCATAAAAGGAGAGGATTATCATGGCATTTGTAAACAAAGTAAGCTCTAATGGTTCCTTCTACTCTGCTAGTTCTTTAGAAATTGGTGGAAAATCGGTATACACTTCGGTATCACAAAATGAGTCGCAGGCAGCTGCAGCCGAGGTTCTCGGTGCAGTAATCGTAACGGCAGCAGGTGCTGCAGCCTGTTATGCTGGGACCCAGGTCGTAAAGGGTGTAAAAGCCCTTTGGAAGAAATTCTAGGAGGTCGATTTTAAAATGGAGATGGAAACTATCTATACAGTAAGAACAGAAAGCCATACAGAATACAAAATCGGACTTGGAGCTATTATCCCAATAACAGTTATGGTATCACTTGGCTATATGTCGTACGCGGCTTTCAAAAAGCTGTTAACCAAAAAGTGATCATTATAAAAAAGATAGCAATAAGAGCTGGCGCTTCATAGTGCTATCTTTTTTTTGCTTTTTAAACTTATTTTCGATTATATATTATATTAGTGAATAAGAGTAAATAGTACTCTTATAAGTATAATCACATTAGTCTTTTTTAAAGAAAAGGAGAGGATATTCATGTTCGGTATCAACAACACTCAGACTCAGGTTCCCCAGCAGCCCCAGGCACAGGCACAGCCGGCTTACGTACAGATCGACAAACACGGAAACGTGTACGTTATTGAGAAGCAGACCTTTACGGATGCTCTCAAGACTGGAGCAGCAACTGGAATTGCGGTTGGCGGTACTATGGTTGCAGCTACTGCAATCGGTCAGGCTCTCGGTATCTTCGAGAAACCGGGTGTACAACAGGCAGTTGAGAAGTTTGGTAATTATATTACTAAAGTTATTCGTTAACTTCCTGTGATACCAATAAAGAAGGCCTCCCACCGGCCTTCTTTTTTTATCTTCTTCTTCACATTTTAATAAGAGGTGATGTAAAATGTTTTCTCCTGAAATACTGTTAAGAAATAAGAAAATCAATGTAAAACCAAAAGCACTCAATTATGATATCGACTCCCTTTATACTAATATGATTAGAGATCTCTCTAATAGTGTTATTAGTAGTCATAAATCCTTTATTAATTCTCAAAAATCTTTTTTTAAGTCTTTAACCAAAGATATACTAAGTACTGCTACTAAAGGCACAGATACTGCTATAGATATTATTACTACTTCTAAGAATAAAATCTATGGTAAAGGTATAGGAGATTCTATAGATAAGGGTATAGATTCTTTCGTATCTTATATATTCAAGCACAATTGTGATACCGCTTCTCAAGCAAAGTTTATTGCTTCTGCTATAAAGCATTATCCCCAAATGAAGTATAATACTTACACTATGGAAGATATAAAGTTTAAGACTAAATTCTTTTTAACTGATAGAGAGTTTCATAAAACTTTTATAGAGTTTTATTCATCTCATAGATTCTCTAAAAAATTTGACTTTCCAGAGCTATTCCACTCATTTGATGAAAGAGTTATAGATAATGATGCATTGGAAAAATTTATGATAGATAATTTAGAGGTATTTGTTCCTGGTAAACAATACTCTGTATCTGAGATAATGGATGTATATGATATATATAGAGTTGAAATAAAAGAGTATTTCCAAGAGTATAAAACAAATATAAGATATCTCAAAGATATTATGACTAAAGATATCGAAAAAGTAAAAGAGAGTTATGCGGATTATGTGAAAGATATAAATAGTGATTCTTTTATTACTCCAGAAGATAAGAAACGTCTTCTTACTATAGCAGGTAGTAATATGAAGAATTACAGTGATATAGTAATGACTGTTATAAATACTGCTACTGTAGCATATCGTATACAATATAAACTTGCTATAGAATCATTGAAGAAATTATGCTTTGTAATTAATATGGCTTATGATGATATATATGACCAAGTGAAAGGAATGAGTGTAGTATCATGAGTTATTTATTATTCAACTCTTCTTTATTAGAAAGCAAATTGAAATCTAAACAACGTAATGAATTAGATGATTCAGAATTTGGTATACCATCTCAAAGAAGATTTCCTTTAAATGATGAAGCTCATGTAAGAGCTGCAATAAGAATGTTTAATCATGTAGATAAAGAGCATGAAGCAGAGCTAGCTAGGAATATAATCCGTAAGATGAAGGAGTATAATATTCCAAATGATGTGGTAGGTGAAAATAATAGGCTAAAAAATTACTTATAAGGAGAAATCGAGTTATGAGCTATTTAAAAGTAAAGCCCAGTAGCAAACCAGATGAAAGCATAGAATTAGCGAAATACATAATTTCCAAGTTCCAGGATGCGGGGCTTGTGCCTAAAAAAAAGAGTGCTGCTGGGGGTTTAACTAAAGAGCAAATTGCCGCATTAATGAATTTAGCCAAAGTTATAGGTATAGTAATACTTAAAGTTACTTTAGCTATTTGGATATCTAAATTCACTTTCTCTAATCTTAAAAAGATTGCTATTAGAGAGATAACTAAAAATCAGAAGAATAAAGCATTAAGTGAATATCTTAAGAAAGAAATAAAGAAAGTATACCATGAGCATCCTGGATATACTAACTGTACTTTAGAACAGTTTGAAAAGACTTCAGTATTTTCTTATATGACTGCTGAATTTAGAGATAAGACAGCATTAGAAAAAGCTGAGCGTATAACAGACTTTGCAATTAAATCATTGATAGATGTAGCATCAGGTAAGTTATTACCTATTCCTTTTGCTATGATATGGTTTGGTCCTCTTATTCGAATATTCCTTACTTATACAGGATTGAATATGGGTATATCGTCTGTATATACTATGTGTGTAAAGTTTGGTAATCAAACTCTTCAAGTAGGTGTAGATGTAAAACCATTGAGTTTTGTATTACGTAATATATGGGTATACTCGTTTAATAAAGATGGAGAATTAGTAGCTACTAGAATTCCTGATCCTCCTTATTCTATCTATAAGATTACTAAGAAAGATATAGATGAAATGATAGATAAGTATGGATTGGATGATGATTTAACTAAATTAAAACGAGAGGTGGTAGGTCAAAGTGAGGATTAAAGAAGATGATAATTACTTTGATGATATCACTCTTGGTATAGAGTCTTATACTAGAACAGCTATAGCAGTAATGAATGAAGAATTCAAAGAGTGGTTAAAATCAGAAGGATTATTTTTAGAGAAAGGACCTACTGGAAAGAAAGACTCTGGTATGTCTGCTGGTAGTTATGATAAATGGGTATTAGAGACTATTAGTAATCTTAAGTCTAATTATAATAGATTCGATAGGCATATAAGAACCCAAGTATCACAAGACCAAGCATGGCTAAAGAAATACAGTAAACTTATTACTGATAGTGGTAAATTCCCAGTAAATCCAAAGTTATGTTTAAAATCTGCTCCTAATTACTTCTTAGCATTCAGAAGAATCACTATGAATATTGGTAGTAAGATGGCTGGTATAGATTTAAATAAAATAGACCCCAGTAATGCTCCTGAGGCTAATATGTGGTTGAAAAAATACTTAATCCCTGATTATCCAGGTAAAGTAGAATTTCCTGAGTATTGTAAAGCATATTTTTATGGTAAAGATAAACAGATGGATTATAGTGTAGAAGAGATGACCCAATTAATCCAGGTAGCATTTATGTATTGTAGCCAATTCTTAGGTAAAACTGTATCAGTAAGAAACGATATAAATACTTTCGTAGCATTTATCAATAAATCTATAGATGGTGTAGTAAAGAATACTACTAATACTATGGTGAATAATCTCCAGAATAATAAGCAGACTCAGCAAGCTGCAGTAGGCGCTAATCAAATGGCATCTACTAATCCTATGGCTAATGCTATGGGACAGCAACGTCAGCAAGTAAACGCTGATACTAATATGCTATTATTCTATGCAGATTATTTACCAGAGTTTTTAAATGAAGAAGACCAGCAGAATGTGGCTAATACTGTAGCACAAGCTAATGGAAATAATATAGAAAGTAAAGTACAGCAGAGTGCTACGAGTTTATTCTATAAACGTAAACAAGCTGCAGTAGAAGTAATACGAGATTGTATCAATGCTCGTAATACAGTTATAAGTCTTATGTATAGAGACTTTATCTATATATTAAGAAACCATGTAGCAATGCATAAAGGCCAAGCTGCTGGTAATGCTGGTCAACAACAACAAGGAGGTCAGCAGCAATGAATATTATTAAAATAGATATCTAAAACAACAATAGTGTAGAATGGTATATGCCATTCTACATGAAATTTGTGTAATTATTCAATATTTCGATTATATATTATAATTGTGATAATGAGGTTGTGATACCGAGGTGAGTGTCACGTAAAATAATGATCCTTGTGTCATCTCTAGGAGGAGATTATTATGTTATTCGTCGCCAACGCATTTAGTTTCAATATGTTCGAAAATGTGCCGGAAGTTCTGGTGCAGAAAGAGCTGAATGTTCAGGAAGCTTCCGATCTCTTGAGAAATGAAGCGTTCGAATCCGTTGTCGGTCATGCCGACACTGCAGTTATCCTTACTAATATGCTGAAAACGGAGATTCGATTCAATCGAGTTTCTAACAATTTCAGTTATGAGGATCGTATTCTGGTAGCTCAGTATACTGGGCCTCGGCTCCCTGAAGGAGCTGTTTCACTTCCAGAGGGAAGCAAGATAAAATTCATTCTAGTAACTCCGAAAAGAAAGGATGATATAGGCTGCTGGCATTGCGGTCCGTCTGCTATTCTCTGGTAAACCTAATAAAAAAGATAGCAATAAGAGCTGGCGCTTCATAGTGCTATCTTTTTTTGTTTAAACTCACTTTAAATTATATATTATAGTAGTGAAAGGAGAGATAAATATGAAGTCTGAAGATAAAACAAGGATCTATCATTATGTAAGAAACGCAGTTTTAAATAATACTAAAGACAGGTTATTTATTGAACTAGATATCCCATGTAGTAAAACTAGTGATGATTATGGATGGTTTATGTTCGATATTAGCCTGGAGATTATTGATTTAGGTTATGATTGTATTTACATTAATCCAGCAGGAGCTAGTAATAGTAATCATACCGTAGTACATCTATTTATATTCTCTAGCTCAGAAGACAAGAAAGAATTCCAAAAAGCTACATTAAAATTACATAAGGAGGTTGATAAGAAAGTACTTGATATGTTTAATAGTGGTGCATCAGTTCCCTATGAACAACTTAAAAAGGATGCTAAAGATATACCACTAGAGTATGAATGTGGTAGTAAAGAACTGAAGATTTAAGGAGAAATAAATATGAATATTAAAGATAGAATAAGGATCTTTGATTATGTGAAAAAGAAAATCTCTAATAATACCAAAGATAGGCTACTTATCGAACTAAATATCCCATGTAGTATAAATAGTGACGACTGTGGGTCTCTGATAGATGGTATTAGTCTGGAGATTATTAATATGGGTTATGATTTTATTTTCATTAATAACCCAGAAGGCGCTAGTAATAGTACCGCAGTACATTTATTCGTATTCTCCAATTCAGAGGATAAGAAAAAATTCCAAGAGTCTGCATTTAAATTACATAAGGAGGTTGATAAGAAGATACTTGATATATTTAATAGTGGCACATCAGTCCCCTATGAACAACTTGAAGAGGATATTAAAGGTATACCATTAGCATATGAGTGCAATGCTAAAGATCTGAAGATTTAAGGAGAGGATATTATGAATAATGAAAAAGATTTTAGATGGAATAAAGTCTATACATTTATAGGAGATGATCCTAATGAATTAGATCTTGCAATAATACATAAAGAATGTGGTAAAGGAGTGATAATAGGCAAATTAAAGACTGAAGTTATTATAGTTGATATAGAATTAATCAATGCTTATAACGGGGACGAAGTAACAGTACTCAATTATAAGAATTTTTCCAATACCGATGAAGCATATGATAAGATGATGCGTTGGATTGGTAAAATGACTAAGAAATCTATATTCTCTAGATACTTTAATAAGTATGATCCATATAATCATGTAACTAAAGATAATATGGAAAACGTTTCTAATCTTATAAGTAAAATAAAAGAAGCTGTAGATAAATTAGTAAATAAAATGCCATGAATAAGTTTATAAAATGAAATATATACTATAGAAGTGATAATAAAAAGAAAGGAGGTGTCTTAATGATATCTCATTTCAATCCTCTTGAACTGATTTTTGATATCGCCATCAGTCTTATCTGGGCAAAAGCCGAAGATAAGATTAATGGTGATGAATAAATATCAGTTCTTTAATACAGCCTGCTTACCCAGGCTGTATTTTTTTGTCCGGAAACACTATATTAAAGGGGTGAGTTAGTATATGAAAACTTATAATTGTCCTTATTGTAATAAGAAGCTTATTAGAGATAAGCTTGTTAAGCATATAGAGAAAGAGCATGATTATGAACTTCCATTAGATTATACAGCATATCGTTTGGTATATGATATTGTAAATAATAAACAAGGCCATGGTTCTTGCCAAATATGTGGTAAAGATACGCAATGGAATGAGAAACGTCAGAAATATAATCGCCTTTGTGGAGATCCTAAATGCTATGAAGAAGTAAAACGTATACATCATGAACGTATGCTAAGAGTATATAATAAAGTACATCTTTTAGATGACCCTAAACAACAAGAAAAAATGCTAGCTCATAGAAAGATAGCAGGAGAATATAAATGGAGTGATGGTACTAAGTTTACTTATATGGGATCATTTGAAAAGAATCTCTTAGAGTTTATGGATAAAACTTTAGAGTTTAAATCTAATGAGATTATTGCTCCTGGTCCTACATTGGAATATGTATTCCAAGGAAAGACTCATCATTGGATAACAGACTTTTTAATCATTCCCTATAATCTTATTATAGAGGTAAAAGATGGTGGGGATAATCCTAATAAGAGAGAAATGCCTATATATAGAGCAAAGCAGATAGAGAAAGAGAAGATGATTACTAATCAAGGTACTTATAATTATCTTCGATTAACTAATAATAACTTCGCTCAGTTATTAGGAGTATTAGCAGAATTGAAGATGAATGTAGTAGATGAAGTGGAAGATAAAATATTCCGTATAAATGAAGACGTGAATAACTCTGTAGAAGATCATATAATGAAGATACAAGAATCTAATGCTTTTTTAGGAACTGTATTATCTGGTTTAATATTAGAAACCTCTACTATATATAAAATAAAAGACGGTAGAATTATAGATGATCCTGATGGAGAAGAAGTATTAGAAGCATATATAATTAAACCACATCTTAAGAATAAGCACTATGAAAATAAATTTGTAGATTCAGTGCAGAAGACTAAAGACTTAGTAAAGACGTGCCATATGGTAGAGTATTGTACTTTCTTTAATGCTAATCCAGAAAATATAATGGATGGGGTCATAATAGGTGTAAAAACATCTGTATAATGTGATTTTACATTATATAAATTTAAGGAGGATTTAATCATGTGGATTTATAATGACCCTATGACCAATTCATTAGATGAATTGGAAGATACTGATATGAATGCTGCTAAATATGTGCGTACTGTTGGTAAAGGCGGTGCAGCACTTAATTTTGCTTGCATGACTGGTGATAGCCATAGATATTTACCATTTACTCTTCGTTCTATCCATCAGATGCTTGCTCGTGGTATTCGGTGTTTTGAATTATTAGATGATGGTACTGAAGTAGAACTTACTGAGCTTAATTATAAGCTTGATAATGGTGGTAAAACTGTACCTGAAACTGATAAACCGATTGATAATGATGAGCAGCGTACTATTAAAGAACTTCGTGATATTGCAACTGCAAATGCTAAGATTCGTTGCAATAAAGCAAATCCTGAAGCTACGATTCGTAATATAAACGAATTGGTAATTGAGGTAGTATCCGCTAAAGTAGCAGTAAATACTGATATAGACGATATTACTGAGATACCTGCAACTGCACAAGCAGTATTTGATTTAGGTCCAAATAAAGAAGTAGAACTCGATTGGGATACTTCCACGTATGATAAAACCACTGCAGGTGAATATACTATAACTGCTACTGCTACTAATCTTCCGTCTAATGTAACTGATAATGATGCTGTTACTGTAGACTTTAAGATTACAGTTGGTACTGGAGCTGGCTTTAATGGTCCTATTGTTGCTGGTGGTGGGACAATAGAAGAAACTGACCCTACTGATTTTTAATTTTTTATAAATATATACATACCGTAGGCTTAATAGGCCTACGGTATTTTTTATCTAAAAAACAAACGAGTAAATAGAGAGAGGGTGGTTCTTAATGTTAGATTATCATTTTAATATAAGTGGTAAAGTCATACTAAGTGATAAGATTGTTGATATAAAACCAGAGAATATAGTAGATCTTATCCGTATATATGATTTTAATAATAGACTAATGCCAATGAATCTTATACGTTTATCATTGGATAAAAATACCTTAGATGAAATATATAAGAATGCTAAAACCTGTACGATAAAATTACGTATAGGTAAATTTGGTAAAGATAAGAATAAACCTACTACAGCTTATAAAGCTGATGCCACATATATAGATTCGGAATATAGTGTAGTAGTAGGTAGTGATATTAATTATAATAAAGAATTAGATGAGATAGCCAATTCTGGTTCTGGTATTCCTATGAGGGATAAACTTAAAGAGACTTATTTAGGATTAGTTAGTAAAGACTGTATAGATGCTAATAAAATAGTAGAGAATTCTAATATAATGGCTACTACTATGCAGAATATCGTATTATCATCTCTTAAACATACACATCTTTTAATAGAGCCATTCGATTATAATGATATAGAAGATCAGTTGATTATACCTCCTAATGATACTTGTGCATCATTAATAAAGTACTTAAATTCTGTGAAAGTTTTCTATGATACGAAATATATACTGTTTTTTGATGAGCCTAATGTAACGTATCTCTTATCTAGAAGTGGTAAAGGAGTACCAATGATAGGAGAAGACTTTAATGATGTAATATTCCAAATACGTCCTATAACTGATAATAAGTCTATGAATATAGGTATGGAAAAGAATTGGAAACAGCAAGCATATACAGCAGATATTTCAGTAATGGATTCGGTATATAATATAGACCATGATACTGCTAAAGTGATAAATAATATAGAAACAATAGTAGCTCCATCATTTGAAAACTCTCCATTCCAATTAGAAGAAGTAAAGAGAATGCAAACCGAGATTAATAATGTGGTTAACTCATTTGCTAGCCAAATAGGAAAGTATGATAAAGCTGTAGGTAATATAGCAGATCGTATAAATAGTGCAATGGATGGTATTACAGAGCAGATTAATGGTGTATTAAAACCACTTACTAATTTCCAGAATAACTTAATTGGTTCTGCTATGGGGCAAGCAGGAAACATTCCTACATCTGTAGGCGTAGAAGTTACAGATGAACTTACAGTAGATATAGATATCATAAGTTCTGGTATAAAATCTGCTGCTAATACAGTTATGAGATCCGCATTTAGTGGAGCATTCTCTGGATTAAATGTAGGGTTAAATGCTAGAGAGCTTATGTCCCAGAATGCTATGAATTTTGCTCCTGATATGTATAAACTACACTTTTTAGATAATAAGACTAGTTGTTGCTCGTTTATTAATTGCAGTGAAGTAATGAATAAAACTGTTAAGAATATGGGAGGATTGACTAGTGGATTCTCTAATATGCTTAGTGGATTTACTTCTCAAATTAATTCAGCCTTAAGCTCATTCTCTAGTGTAATAAGTAATGTATCATCTATAGTAAACCAAGGGCAAAATCTTCATCAAATATTACAGATGGTAAGATCTCATCCATATTATGGTTTATTGCAAGATCAATATGGTGATGTAGATGATACTATGACTATGATGAGTACTAATATAGCTAAAATGGCTCAAGCATTATCAATGTCGAATGCTGCTATAACTACTTGCCGTGGGTATATGAATCAATATACCGCTGCAGTAAATGATTTACAGAAGTTTGCTAAAATGGCTACATCTTTCTCAGGAGGATTAAACTCTGTTGGTAAAATAGATGTAAAGTCCAAGTTTATGTCTACCTATGACTCTACTCGTATATTTGGTTCTTCTGGTACTAGTATATCTAATGATATGGGAGCATTATCAAATCTTATTGCTCAATCTATTACTAGTATAAAAGGATTGAAGAATATAAATATCACTAGTCTTGGTACTAAATCTAAAGCAGGAAGACTTACTTACTCAGATCTTCTTACTCTATCCTCCAATATATTCTCTAAAGATATACGTAATATAGGTCAATTAGGTATATCTAAATTTACTGTAGATCTTAATGTAGGTGGAGGTATAATGGGTGCTAATAAAGCTGTAGGTACTCTTATACTTAAAACTCGTAATGATAATCCTAATGAAGTAAAGAATGCTAAATCTGAATTAGAATTAAGAGTAAATCAGTTATGTATTAATAAGTTCGGTTTAGACCCCTCAGTATTTACTCCTAACAAACGTTATACTATAAAGAATTATAATGGTCATGGAGAAAAGAATGGTCAATTCTTACTCAATACTAAAATAGAGATTTATACTAGAGAAGATAGTACCTTTATCTGTAATACCCAGCTATACTTTAATAAGATTCCAGAATCTATTAAGTATAGCACTAGTGCTACTAATATAACTACTCCGTCTACTAATACCGCAAATGCAAAAAAATAAAATAAAACCCCTCTAGACTCTATGGTCTAGAGGGATCGTTTTAGTTAAAATCAAATAGCTCTATGCTAATAGGAGGTCAATATTATATAAGGCATTGTTTATTTCTCACTAATAAACCAAATTCAAAAAATAAGAATTTGAAACCTTATATCATATTACTTTAATGTTTCAAAAAAAATAAACCTGAGAAATTAATCTCAGGTTTTTAAGGTAAAAGCATAAAATTAAATTATGAGCTTAATAATGGTATGAAGGTGTATACAAGGATAATCAATGAGAAACAATCGAAGGAGCTTTTCGAAAGAAAGAAGAATGTATCGCCACAATACAAACAAACCACCACAAAGGAACCCAAACCATGAGGAACCTTCATACCATTGTTAAACTTATAATAAATATAATGATGCTATGAAAACGTATAGATGTGTAACAAGGATATTCATTTGCCATACAGCGCACGTGACATCATTACCCCTCAGGTAAAAGACAAGAAATGAATTAATGTTTTCATAGCATCATTATAGTTACTATAATAATATAATAAGATACATAAGCCAAAGCTAGTTAAGCTCGATTATTAATAAATCCTTCTGTAGTTTGTCCGTCTACTTACAGATTTATCAATACGGCACAATTGTATTTTCAATACTCATAAATATTTAGCGTTCTTTTGATTCTTCGCTATAAAAGAATGACTTAAGGAAAATGTAACTTATGTATCTTATTACACTATTATAGTATATAGTTAAAAAAAACTTTAGTATAGCCAGAGATATTATGGCATAATATATGTGTGTAGTGAAATATATATGCATTTTAGGAGAACCGTGTTTAACAACTTTTCAATATTATTACTGTAGGAGACTAATAACATGAAAACATTTCCCTAGCTATACTAAATTATGATAGTGTTATGTGTGTTGTAATTTTTTAATATGAGGTGATTAAAATGTTAGTAGAAGATATAGGCAATGGTGTTTTAATACTTATCCTTATATTAGCTATAATGTGTGGTATAGGCAGAATAGGAGATTAGTGTTAAACTCCCATATTTGTATTATATACTATAATGGTGAAAGGAGGTGGATAATATGGATATGTATGAAATCGCTCACGGAGTTCTTCTTATTATCGCCGCATATGTGAGTTGGATTGCAATGGGCTATGCCCTTGATTCCAACGAAGATGATTAAAAAAGATGGGGATATGATTCCCCATCTTTTTTTGTCAGATTTTGCTTAAGTCAATGGTATTATTAGTACCAAAGTAAGTATTCACTATATCATATAATGCTTGAGGATCATTAAGATCTTTTAAGAAGCTAGACTCTATAGACTCTGGTAATTCTCTATAGAGTTTCAATTGATATGCTATATCTATAGCACAATATCTACTAGCTATCTCTTCTTTAGTAACGAATACATTCTTTTTTGCTGTATCCATTATAGCATTATATATAGATTCTGGAGTTACTACCATTTGGGTATTCTTGATATAACTTAATACTCTTATAGCTTGGGAATAGTTGAATAATGCTTTCACATCTCTACACTGTAATCCAGTTAATATCATAAATGGACTAACCCAAGTTTGAGGTATATCAAAAGTATCATTATTAGTAGTATCCTTCTTCTTGGTTCTAAGTATATATGCGAATAATGCATTAGTATAATTAAAACTAAAAGAAGTATCCTCTAGTATACTAAGCTCTTTGTTTATAGTAGACTTCTTAAAGAATACTTTGGTATTAGGAAGTATAGTAGGAAGTTGGAATGAGTATTCAGAGCTGGTTATAAATATACTAGGAATATCTAACCCATTTCTAGTAAATTTATCTATTAAGTCAGCAGCTATTACAGTAGGTTCTACTGTACCTAATTTAAGATAAACACCAGGAATATATGGGAATAGAGTCTTCATTAACTCTATATTATGATCTACTACAGATTTTATAGGAGAGTTATTCACAAGACTGATATTCTTATTATTATAACCAGATATGAAACGATAGTTATTAGAGCTATCATTGGAAGAATAGATTACAAAGATATTACTCTTTATACCACATTTCTTAAAGAAGTTTCTATAATGCAGTGGCATATTGACCATAGTAGCTAATACACCAAAGGGATCTACTATATCATCAAACTGATATAAAGGCATTATTAATTGAGAGAAGTCTATAAAGATATTAACCTCTTTTATAGGAGTGGGGAACTCTAGAGTACAGAGCTTATTTAGCTGGATATACTTTATAAATCTTCCATATAACTTAGCCTCTGATATACTGTTATACACACTACCATTAGTAGCATTATCATGCATTTTAGCACTGGTCGATTGACGTGATTGTATCAAGATTCGGCGTACTCGGGCTTAAGTCGCCTAACCCCCCTCCTCCTATCCCTCCACCTGGTAAGAATCTTAGACAGGTATTGTTAAACAATCTCGTTTTAACACAGTTATCACAAATACGCGAAAACATGATTATGGATGGATGATTCTGTGATGTACCACAATTGATACAAGTAAATGGAAGTTTTTCAGCTAACCACATTCGTCTTTGGCATGTATCACATATCATTGCTTTTACATGCTTGGGATTTACTGAAGTGACTTTATCACATATCACACAATGATACCACCAACGTCTAGCAGGTTTGGGGACATCCTGCTCATCATAAATACAATTCTCAAAAATACATCTACCATATGCATCTTTGTATTTACAACTTTTATGGATACCATCTTCATCGGTCTCTTCATTTGTACGTTTACACATCTCAAATGACTCCATAGCCACATCTTGACCATCACCACGTAACTCTTTATTACTAGTGGTGCTATCCATTAAAGCCATTCTGGCACCTCCTCTTTCTTTTTCTTTTTTGTATATTTTTTGGTTTTATGTAACCTATAAAAGAAGACAGCTTCTTGCATTATGACTACTAATGCTACGATTACTATAAACAAAGTAAGTATAAAAAACGCTTCTAAAAATTCTTCTTGATAAAGGTTAATAAAATGGGACACCTGTAGGACTCCTTTGCAAATTGGAATTATATACACTATTCATAAATACAGACTGCTAAGCCTTTACTTAGCAGTCCATATATTAGATATTTTTATTCAGCACACATTAACTCTTTAGGGTCAAAGTACTCTTCTTCTTCATTGACTTCATACTCTGAATTCTTAGATTCAATGACTTTCTGCATACCGATATTTTTAACCAAAGCTTCTTCAAAATCTTTACGATCTTTAATAGAAGAAATTACTTTGGTAGTATCACCATATCCTAATTTTGCCATATTCTCTACTAATTCATGGGGACCTTCTTCAGTCATAAAGGTATATCCTCTACTAGCAGTTTCTTTACCATTGGAATCAAGATTCCATTTACGTAACTCAAGTTTAGGAGCTCTATTACCCCAACTGATTTTACGTATCATTCCAACGGTATTACCTTTTTCTTCGAATACTACATCAGGACTACCTTCTACGACAGTAAATTCAATAGGTCCACCTTTTTTGAAAGACATAATCATTCCTCCTATAGGATAGTTATACCCAAATCTAAAAACAGACTAACTAGATGTATCATCAATGATGGTACTGTACATAATGCTATAAATAGAATTACAAATAATACAAAATTTCTTACTATCTTTATAACTTCCATTTATATCTGAGCTTCCTTATTTATAGTATATATTTAAGAGTGATATTCTACCGAGCAGCAAAGACTATCATCATATTCTTCACAATCTTCTTCTAATTGATGCATGAAATATGCAAGCTCTTCATAATTCTCATTGTAGCTGTCGATAATATCATCAATCACATCTTCATCTTTTTCATTCTTAGAGAAGTAGTTTCTGATATTTCTTTCTTTACTTATAGAATGCATGATAGCATTCACATCTTCCTTATTAAGCAGGAACCAAAATTCACCATTCATATTACATTCTTCGCCTTCTTCTTTGCACTTTTCTTTATACAGAGTCTTTATAAGATTAAATAAATAACCCGAATAGGAATACTCAAATAAAGTTATTTCATCTCCCATAGCATCCCAAACAAAATCATCATCGCATATAGACACTTGATTATCCCAAAAGTCTTTATTAGCCGTACGGATATAAATATTCATCATCATTTTAAAATCCACTTCTTTCATCTACTTACTACTATTTTCTATTCCCTCTTAAATTTTTACAAAAAATAGATAGAGGGAATGCACCCTCTATCTACATTTGTTGTTAATTTTAACTGATTACATTACGTCAGTTACAATACCAAGCGGATTGGCACCAAACGAAATACCCATATCAGAAGCAACGTTCTCAATGTCTTTCGTATTAGCGCGCTGGAGACTGAGAATCCATTTGGATTCGATAGTGCCATTCGGAGACAAAACAGGATTGATCGGTTTCAGAACCTGGATATTATATACACAATTTCCACCATTGGAAGAAGTGCTACCATACACAAGTTTCAGAACCTTATTCAGATCAACCATAACCTGCAGATAAACCGTCTGCTGAGCAGTGAAGTTATTACGTGCAGTGGTTTCTTTCGTAACACCTTCCCATTTAACTTTACCATTATTGTAGTTGATAAAGCTATTCGGGATAACGTCAACGAGAAGTTCTTTTGCTTCATCGGACAGTTCATAGGTCTTACGGTTGGAAGAGATCAGATTATTAATCGCAGCGATGGAATCTTTGTTATTCTGCGTTACGTTAATAATAGAATCGTACTTACCGACACTCGGTTCAGCTTTCTGACCTTTATCCATAAAGAATAAAGACGTAACAATCTGACGAGTCGGAGTGATAGTAATATCAGAACCCTGATAGTTTACGAATAAACTATTCATCAGACTATTAATCATACGGCAGATATCCGTGCTGGTGAGACAGGTCATCTCTACCAAAGCAGGAAACGGAGTCGGGGTTACAGCAATCTGCTTGCGAGTACCATTCTTGATTTTCTCTGCAATTTCTTTTTCCCTCTGCTGCTTGGTTACCTGCTCTTGGTTCTGATTCTGGAATGTAGACATTGTTTGTGTCCTCCTCTAATATATTAGAAAATTTTGGTACATATGGAAGAGAGCTCTTTCTTCCGTACCACGGCTATATATAGAAAAGCATTTCTGCTTAACTACCAATACTTAAGAATCTACTGATTTCTTCTTGAGTCATTCCTGATTCTTCTTCAGTCATACACTGTATAGCTTTCTCCTCAAAAGATAAAATCCATACTTTAAACTTTTCATTATTAACTCTTTCTCTAATCATCACTATATTGTATTTAGGATTTTCCTTTTTTAATATTGGTACTACCAATGTAGGATCTAGCTCTGTAAATACTATCGTATTAGTATCTATAGTAGTATATTTATTGATTGTAAAATCAGTTTCATTACTAAGATTAACCATAGACTCTATACCATAACAATACACACTATATATGAAGTTACATAATACACTAAATCTAGGATTACTTATATCTCCACTCTCTAATACTTTTTTATCCTCATGATCTAATTGTATCATATTACTCATAAAACTACAAAGTCCTAATATATAATCATTAAGATTATGTAATGCTTTATAAAATTTTACATCTGAATCTATATACTCAAACTTACTTCTACTTACATCTAAGCATATTTTATAAGCATCATATAAAAACTTCTCTATCTCTGGGGTTAAGATATATAGTGGATTCTTATTATAGTCATACATGTATAGATATATTATTCCTAACTCTTCACAATCCATATTATCTGGTATAGGAGAACCAAAATAATCTAGATTAAAGAATTCAGATTCTATACACAATCTTGGTTGTATCACACACTCTTTATATTTATCATATCCTTTTCTTATAAAGTTTAGTGGGAATACTATATATCCTTTCTCTTTAACTTTATCTTGAAGATACGTATGATAATGACTAATAGTCATTACTAAGGAATACTCTATTGGAACTCCTTTCATACGTTTTAAGGATATACAGTAATTTGGCATTACAGCTGTAAAATACTCATGGCATTCTCTTGCAGTTAAAAGTATATTCTTTCTATCATCAGATAAAGAATCTGCTACTAAGGTATCTTTATCTAATTCTTTAACTACTTTGATTCTCTCTGGAAAATCTCTATTTGAATTGAGATTATCTAGCCATAATATTTTACCTACTGTAGCTTTGTGTTTTAACTCCAAGAAAAAATAGACCTCCTTTATAAATATATTTATAACTGGTTTAAGAATCTCCAATGGAGATTCTTCACCATTATTATAGTATATATTTATATATCACTTTAAGTTTTTACTCTATATATAATATACACTACCACATTTATAGTATATAACCAAAAACAAAAATATATAGAGTAGCCATATACACTGGCTACTCTATTGTTTATATAAATTTCACATTGGAATTCTAGACTTAATAATCTCTAATAATGCTTTAAACAAAGCCCACATTCGTTCTACCATAGTCCTACTAATCTTAAGTACTGATTTATCAAATGGGGTTTGCCTATAATATGCTACGAAATCAAACTCTGGGTCATTATCCAATATAGCAGCCATATACTTATTAAAGTCATTAAGTATAAAAGCTCTAGTCTTATAGTAATAAGTAAGTTTATCTTTATCCTGTATCTTCTTACGGGAATATATTCGTTCTTCTATAAGAGTATTCATATACCAAAGTTTAGCAATAAAATACTTCATAGCTTCAAAGTTCTTCACTCTATGATAATGAAGCAGCATCTTATGGCATTTACTATACTCTACAGCAAAATTCATGGTCTTACTACGCTTAATAAACAAATTACCATCTTCATCAAACTCTACTGGAAGAGTAGTAACTTCTTGTACAGGTTGCATATTAAGCAGCTCAAATGCTTTATCCGATCCTGTAATCTCTTGGTATTCATCAAAAATCTCTAACTTAGTAAAACTATCTACTACGTCTTTATAAGTCCCACAGTCATTGAATAAATTAAATATAGACCCACCAACACTACCTTTTTTATTACCTACAGCAAATGGATCATCTTTATCATTAAGGATACCATTCATAAGATTCATAGTAAAGAGTTTCTTATTTGCTATCTTAGGTTTAGAAGTAGTAGATTTGGAAACAGATTTAAACGATTGGAATACATTACCCTTATTAAAATTCTCATATTTACTCATCTCAATCTTCTTCTTAGTATCAGGAGAAGTTTTAGAGTAATATACTGATACTGCTGGATAATCTAATTTATCTATAGCATCTTTAAGGTCAGATTTAGATGCTAATCTTCCTCCAATTAATTCATCCCAATTACTACTCTTAGTGGGATTAGTGCTAACAAATACTCTACTCTCTTTACTTTCTTTCTTATCAGTATTAAGCTCATTTAAAATTACTACTGCTATACCAGATAATTCATTACCATCTTCATGTATAGTAGTAGGAGTAGAAGTAAGGTCTATGAAATTAAAACTACAGTTTTCTTTAAATATTCTATTAGATCTTTCAGCATTTACATCATCTGAAATCTCATCAATCTTAAATGCTGGATTCCAACCTACAGAAAGCAATTCTTCTTTGGTGGAAGATTCATTAGTGATAATACGTCTATACTCTTTATTGAAATTGATACTTGGTTTTAATCCTACACACTTTTCATAATAACTTTCGAATAGTATATTATCTTTCAATACTTCTTCATCTAATATACCTTCTATTTCCCATGGTAAAAAGTATGGAGATTTACCCAAGTAATCTATATCTTCACTTAATTTAATCTTATACTTTATTACTTCTTCTGATTCGTTATAGATAGATTGGTCTACAATAGATTCTGGCTGACTCATATCTAGTAATACGAGACTTTCTACAATATCATTGGAATTCATAATCTGCTCGCTTACAGATCCCATTACCAAATCAGTTTCATAAGTCTCATTATCGTAATCATCATAATCGCTTTCTTCTTGCAGTATTTTACCGTATTCTTGGTAATAAACCTCTGATACTGGGAGACCATATATCTCTGTAGACTTTTCATCAGAGAATCTTCTATCTTCATAACTCTGATTATTATACTTAACCCAAGATTCATTTAATTGGTATTCATCTAATGATCCTACAGGTATAAGTACTACATCATTATCTACCATACAAGATTCAGCTAAAGTATTCCTATACTTCTCTGAAGTCTTAGGCTGATAAGGGCCAGGATTGTATTCGTTATTATATTTATTAGCGTCTTTAATATCTTTCTTTAAAAATTCATGACGATTTATTTTATAAAGAGTTTCACAGTTCTTATCGAATAATAAATATGATTTATGATTTGCTATCATCTTAAGACTAAATGGAGATGCACTAAATGCATACCAATCAGCCTTTAATTCTTCTTCACTATCATAATGAGGTTTGATTAACTTCAACCCAGGATAAGTATCTTCAAATCTCTTAACCTCTTTCAATTTATTATCGTCTATAGTACTCTTCAATGAGTAGTCTTTATTAATCTCAGTATAATCCAAGTTATTCATAACTACATTTACCCTCCCTATATTGATTTGTATTTCCTTTTATCCTGTATTATCTTCCATTTAGTATATCATTAAGCTCTTCTGTAATGATATCCAATCTATCTTGCATTTCTGCAGAAGATAATAATGGGAAAACTGTACTAGCATCTGATTCATCACCTATGCGTTTTTCTTCCATTGGATAATGAGAATCCTTTTTATATTTGATAGAATTAAACTCTCTTTCAATATTACCAGCATCAGATGATAACTCTTTACTAAGTTTATCTAAGTATACTCTCTCTAGTAATGGATCGTAATCTGCTTGGTCGGGAGATAATAATTCATGCCCAGTAAATACTTCGTATAAATAACTTGGTTTATGTATTGGTCTTTCTTCATATGGTAAAGAGACTTCTTGTATTAACTTATCCCATACTTCATTAATAGGACCACTTCGTACAAGATATATATTGCTACTACAATCAAAAAAAGTCTTCCCTCCAAAGTACTCATCATCTTTTCGTTTAGCACAAATTTTCCCACTGGCATCAATCCCAAGAATACTGTTATTATCAATAGATCTTGTGGCAACATAAGAACCCCATCCTCCCGACAAATCCTTATCTGGACTAGTATTCATTATAATAGCATCACCTTTAGCTGCTCCAACCATAGGATTCATTGCTGCTAAAGCCATAGCTTCGTTCATTAAAAAGACCTCCTTTTCATTTCGATTTTTACCATTATGTGCCGGTTATTATGTAATTTTTAAGAGCAAATACAAAATGATAATCTTATTGTATAAAAGAGGTGAGTATTTATATGCCCACAGATAGACAAAATGAAGAGAATAATATAAAAGAATACTTGATTGGATTGAATGAATTAGGTTTGCCTAAGGTATACGATATGAGTAAAATAGAACCTGGTAAACTTAATTCTGCTATAATATTAATCACTAAACTTATCTTAATGCGTAAAGGAACTATAGCTGATATACCAGATCTGGGAGTAGATATACGAGGTAGATATAGATTCTCTTTTGAAGAAGAATTAACGATGCTACAAGCAGATATAGAATCTCAAATAGAAACTTATTTACCTGAATTTATACCTGTAAATGTAGCAGCTTATTTTGAGAAAGATAGAAATGGATATCCAGGTGTAGCTATAGTTATTATAGTGAATAAGACTGCTTATAGACTTCTTTATAGTATAGAGAAGAATACTATAGAAGGTTTGACTAGTGGATTTGAAGGATGATGCGGAATGATTGTTTTTTATATTAAAAAGAATGACTGGCGTAAACAAGTTAGATTTATTGATAAAGATAAATTCGATGAAGATACTATGGATCTATTTGAGATTGATGAAGAAGAGTTATCTCATATCAATGATGAATTCTCTAGATGTAGTACATGGATTCATGTATATAAAAAAGATGATCCTGATTTCAAATCTCTTCTTATTAAGAAATCTGAATTTGATCCTAGAATTATGAAAATCATTTGGAAGTCTAAAGAAGAAATACGCCAGGCTGAAATTAATATAAAAGATATGCTGAAGAATAAAGAGTGTCCTGGAATGCATGTAGCAGTTACAGAGACTTCTATGTTTCACAAAGGTAAATTAGATGAAGGTGCTATGGAGAATCTTTTGGATACTGGTTTGGATAGTGCTAAGAAACGTGCTGTTAAGACTAGTAAAGAAAGAGGTCATGCATATAATAAGAATTATAAGAACCGCTGGATAAGGAGGAAGAACACAAATGGCAGAAGAAAAAGAACTTACGCTGGAGGATTTGGGGCTAAAAAATGAACCCACTCCTGCTGAAACTGCAGCACAACCTAAAGTAGTTAATACCGTAGAAACTGAGAATGGCGATAAGATTCAAATCGTTAAACCTAATATAGATGTATCCAAAGTAGAAAGCGAATGGAAACCTGATGAGATGACTTATATCGATAAAGATAATAAGGCAGCTGTTACTCATGACCGTAAAATCATTCGTCCTAATCTTAAGAATGATAAAGTACGTAATGATCGTAATGCTGGTTATCAGAAAGTATCCATTAATTCTTTCGCTAAAACTCCAGTAGGTTCTAAGAAGAAAGAGGAGAATCCTATTCGTAAAACTCTTGATGGATTATACGAATTAGCTGATGAGAATATTGAACGTACTAAACAGGATCTTACTCGTCCTGGTGGTCGTATTGATGAAGCTAAGCATAAATACATTGATGACCGTTGGGCATTGTTACAGAAACGTGCTAAAGGGTCTAAATCTTTACGTGATCATATCAAAGCCATTGAAGATATAATGGAAACTGATGCACGTTTTGATGGTATTTCTGAATATCTCCGTAAAGGATATATCATCTTTAAAGTAGCACATGATGAAGGTGTAGGAGTAAATGATGAAACGTTTGGTATTGAAACTGCTACTCGTGAAATGAAACCTCGTCTTTCTAATGAAGCTGCTAAAGAAGCTGATTCTATTATTGACCAATCTGAAGATAATGATGATTTATTATCTAATGATAAATTTGTAATTGGAGAAGATGTAAGTTCAGAAATTCCATTTATGGAAGAAACAGATGAAGAGGAGGAAGTTTCTATGATTACTGAGGAAGAGAATGTAGAAACTACTAAAGATAATGTAAATATACCTGAGAAGACTATAGAAGAAGTTAAGAAGGCTGAACCTGTTTCTGCTAAGAAAGTAGCTAAAGTAATAGAAGATAATATTCCTACCAAAGAAGAAGTTAAAGAAGATCCTGATGTAAATGAAAATATTCCTACTGTAGATACTACGGCTACTACTGCATCTGATCCTTCTGATCTTATTTCTATTGAAGGTGGAGAAGAAGAGGAAGAAAATACTGATCTTCGTGAGACTACTGATGAAGAAGAACTTACTGAAGAGCAGAAAGCTGTTATGCGTAAAGACTTAAAGACTCAGATCATTAGTAAACTTAATCTGAATCGTACTAATGATCTTGAAGGGTTTGAAATCTCTTCTCGTCCTATTAGTCTGAATGCATCTATTGATCGTGATCATAAGATTGAAGAAGATCTTTCTGTAACCTGGGGTTTGCAGTATAGTGGTGTAGCTATAGAAATTGCTCCTTTCTATGGCCAGGAACTTATTAAACTTAATCCTGAAGTTACTAACTTCCAGACTGTAGCAGGTCTTCGTACTATCTTCTCTTTACTGTATAAGCATTTCACTGTAAAGAATAAGCCGAAGTTTGAAACTTGGTTACGTCAGATATCTGATTATGATATCGACTGCATGATTTTTGGTGCATATTATGCATCTTTCCGTGATAATAACTTCCTTACTTATGAATGCCCAAAATGTCATAAAGCATTCATTGAAAAGAAAGATTGTAAGGATATGGTTGTTTATCCGAATGATAAGGTTAAAGAACGTTTTGCTAGTATCCTTAAGAGAGATACTGTTGGTACTAAACTTTATAAGACTAAGCCGATTAAGATTAACGATAAATATGCTGTAGGTTTTGTTACTCAGTCTATCTACAGCAACATGTTTGAACCTGCTGCTCTTAGTGATGATTTCAAGAAGAAGTATGCTACTATTATCAATATCATGCCGAATATTGACCGTGTATATCGTATCAATTATGAAACTCATAAACTCGATCCGATTATGTTTGGTGTAATTGAAGGCGATATCACTAAGACTGTACAGCGTAAGGTTAAGGGTCTTAATACTATTATCTCTAGCTTTACTCCTGATGAACGCTCGCTTCTTATTGCTGAAGCAGATAAGATTTCCCGTGTATTTGATGCTGACGTTATTCGGTATCAGATTCCGTCTACTGTATGCCCTGAATGTGGTACAAAGATTAAGGGTATTCAGGAAAGTCCTCTTAACCTCCTTTTTATGCGTGCTCAATTACCGATCGTAGCAGCCTCTATTCCCGAGTAAGCATGATCTGCGACGATAATAAGGGCAAAATGACTTTCGGGGAAGTTTTAGGCTACAATCTTGGATTACTCCAATATTTGTGGGTTAAAGCTATGAAGAACTTAAAAAGGATGAAGGGGTCTACTAATAAATCATCTGGGGCTAACAGTCTTGCTGAAGTTATTGCAGACCTCTAATTATAAGAGGAGGATATAAATGAATCTCATTCAGTTTTACGAGAAAATATCCTCTGACAATATTAGTGTTGGAAATACTGCGTATTTCTCAGAAGAAGTAACGATATTTAATATACTTAATGGTACTTTTCCAGATGAAGATATACTACACATTAGTATCATGAGTGATGTAAATCCTACGTTCAAAATAACTTTAAAGAACGAGACTATTGCTTCTTATGCCGAGGATAATATGAAAGACCAAATAGTTCAAGGTGCTTATTATCCCTTATATCGTATTTCGGTTAATAGGGAAGGAAGCACTTTATATATAAAGCTTATACAATTATAAACAAAAAACATACCCAGGGATATTAATCCCTGGGTATGTTTATTTTGTATTTTAACCAATCTTACGATCTCTAAGCAAGTTATAATACTTATTATGCACATTACCAAGATCTTCTTCTATTCTATAATCGGAATGGAAAAGATCATGGATATATTGTATATCATCTTTATCCCTATAATCATCATATTGGTCATCAGCAAAGTATTCTTTTTCTGCTACAGCAAATGCCATTCCCATAGCATAAGATGGCTCTAGCATAGTGACTAAATCTACTCCTGTATTCTTACTCTTAGCAGTGAATTTATAATCACATTCACAATTATTATGAATCGTTGCTTTTAGTATACATTCATAACAACCTTTTCTAAAAATATAAACTCCCATTTTAAGATAAGTATCATTATTCTTACATAAGCAGAGCATCTTGGTATTCTTTACTTTATTTTTTGGTCTAGCAATATATGCTCTATCAAAAGAAATTCTCCCAACGTTAAAAGATATTACTTTCTTATCCATCTTACATTCCCTCTCAAAAATCTTCTTCATCATCTAACATTTCAGTTCCATAAACAAACGTAAAAGATTCTACGATCTCTTTAACCAGTTTATCTTCTACATCTAACTTTTCTATGATATAGTTATTATCAAATACTTTGGATAACTCACCTAAGATATCTTCTTTATCTATATCAATAAGATATTTGGCTATCTTTAATCCAAATACATAAGAGAATAACTCATCATACAGTTCTTTACGACTATTATAGTTAGACTCATTATAATCAGTAATGACTTTCATTTCTCCATCTTTTTTTATAGTAAAATAAAATTGAAAATTGAGCATGTGTGCTTTATTAATAGAGTACGAGTCATCTTTGAATACTGGTACTAACCCATAATCAATAAACGTATAAATAGGAACTGTATCTTTGGATAAACAAGAACCATATAAATCTACTATCTTAGGTATAAACCCTATATGGCAAATGCTATTATTACATTTTCTTCTACTAATAAATATATCTACTTTATCTGTATCTTCTTCAGTAAATAAAAACATACTCATTTTATATCCTCTTATAGATTATAAATTTCTTCGTAAGTATTTAGTATCTTCTTGATTCTAGTAGCAGTCTTCTTAGTATAATTAGTAATCATAGTATTATACTCATTCAATAAATACTTGGAGTCTTCATCAACCATATTCTTAAATTCTGCAAGTTTCATATTCTCATATTCTTTATACTTATCCATATTGCCAAAAGTTCTAGTAATCTCAATATAGTGATTGATCTCTACATCTTCTTTTTTGTATATAAGAGATTTAGCTATATAAACACTTTTTATAGAACCATGGTCTATTATACCATCACATTTACTTATTTTAAACGGCTTATATACTTCAATAGCTCTAGAAGAAGCATTTACGAAAGCAGGACGATCTCCATAGTCATTTGCAATATCTGCATCAAGATAACAGAATTTAGGACTGCCATCAACATGATCATCATCAACAACTTTTCTAGTATATGGATCAAATTGTTTGGCCATACAATATCCATATTTAATCCTTCTTGCAGAGCAAACAGAATATGAGATATCTAAGTCTTTAAGCAATAAGCTATTTAAATCTTTTTCATCAGGATCTACTCTTAGTATGAATTCGCTATTTACCATAGGAGGATTACTATCTAATAGATTTAATTCATTATAGAATTTTGCTATAGCTAATCCTTCTTTAGCTTCCTTCTCTGTTTTAAACCCATAAAACTTACCTGCCAAATACACGAAATACGCTTTGTTGATTTTACTCATAAAAATCACTCTCCTTTTCTTATAAACTAGTTATAGGAACTATAATATTTAAAAAATAGGTGTAAAATTGTAGCGGGAGACATTTAATTAAATAGGTTTAAATCTGAAAATAGGAGGTTTAGTAATGGAAATCTTTGAAGAAGCTGCAAATACAAAAGAAAAGCATCTACGAATATCTCCGTTGAATGCACCCCAATTTATTAAAGTAAATGAATTGGAAGAAATAGATGACCCGATATTCTTTGCTAGATCTAATATGCCTACAGAAAAGGGTTTATTATCTAACGAAATATTTGGTATTACTAAAGAAGATAGAACCACTATCTTTGCTTATATACATTTAGCTGGAGAAACTTTTATGCATCCTCTAGCTTACAAGATTTGGAGTAAATTAGATTCTAATATTCCATCTTGTATTGGTGAGATAGATACTTTCAAATTAGATAAAGAAACTGGTAAATTAGTATCTGATCCTAATGGAGAAAATGGTATAAAGTTTTTACAAAAGATTATAAAGACCATTAACTTTAAAAACAATAAATCTGCTAAGCGCTTAGTAAAGACTACTTTCTTAGAGAAGTATAGAGAGAAGTTATTTATAGACGACTTTATAGTTATCCCTGCTGGTTATCGAGACGTAGATACTGAAAGCAGTGGTAATATTGGTGTTGGTGAGATAAATAAAATGTATAATGCTATAATCAGAGATTGTAAGGCATTGAAAGAATCTGATGATTATGGTTTATCATTAAATGGCTCACTTAGATTACGTATTCAGAAGAATATAGTAGCAGTATATGACTTTATATGCTTTGGTAGAGATACTAAAGGTGTAGACTCTCAAGCATCTGGTTTATCAAGAAAATTAGGTCTTATTAGACGAGCTGGTATGAAGAAGTCTTTCGACTGGGGTGCTCGTCTAGTTATCTGTACTCAGAATCTGAGAAAAGAAAATCTATCTGATATTCTTATAGACCTAGACTCTATTGGTTTACCATTAGCTGCTATATGTGCTAACTACTATCCTTATATGATATTCTGGATAAGAACCTGGTTTGAAAATAATCTTACTGATAAAGAAGATATACTAGTAGTAGATCCAAAAAAGAAATCTGCTGTTAGAGGAGAATTACAAGACTGGCGAGAATACTATTCTGATGAAAGAATTAAACAGGAGTTAGATAGATTCCTTCATGGTTCTTCTACTCGTCTTAATGCTATAGAAGCTCCTGTATCTGATGAATATAAACGTAAGAATACTAAAGCGTATCTTATGTTTAAGGGTTATATGGTTCCAGATGAAGCTGTAGCTAATCAGTATGAGAAACAAGACTCTCCTATAGCTGATGAAGAATATATGAAATTCTCTATACAAGAAAGACCACTTACTTGGTGTGACTTATTTTATAGAGCAGCTATGGATGTAACCAAAGATAGAACGGTTTTAGTATCTCGTTTCCCTATTGATAGTTATTATAACCAGTACCCTGCTAAGGTTAAAGTAGTATCTACGAATGAAACTGAGCCTATGATAATCAATGGTACTTTCTTCAAATTATATCCGAAGATACGTATGGAGGATATAAACCAAGATACTTCAAATAAGTTCGTAGATGTAGCATTACCTAATAACGTACGTTTGGATTCTATCGGTGGTGACTTCGATGGTGATACTGTATCATCTAAAGCAGTGTACTCTATAGAATCTAATGATGAATTGCTGAAAGCTATTAACTCTAAAAAGCATTATATCTCTCTCGGTGGTGAGAATATCATGTATACGTCTAAAGAATGTATACAGTCTTTATATAACCTCACTTTGGTATTACCAGAAAATAAATCTTCTCTTACTGAAGCAAAGTTTTAGTTAATTTCAAAATTGGGGTAGTCTTTTTCAGACTACCCCATATATTTTGTTCCCTTGACATTAGCATAATTTGATAGGAGGATAAAAAATGTTTCGATCTACTATACCAATAGAAAGAGTAGGATTTCGGAAATCTCACACCGAATCTGCTCGTCTATCTAACCGCCATTCTTACCCATACTTAATTAATGAGCAAGATAATTTTACTATTTCACATGTGAGAGATTGTTTGAGTAATTGGAATGACTACTCAAGTAGTTTAAAGACTAATCTTCACCGTGTTTCTCAACTACTAAATCTTACAGAAGAAAAACTACCAGAGTTTTATGATGAAGTAGAAGATATAATAGCTACTCGTATAATTCCTTATGTGGATAATCCTAATATGTATACAAAGCTATTTGAAGATAGTAAGATTATCAAAGATAGTATAAAAGAGCAAGCAGAATGTGATAGAGTATTGAGCAATTATAACGTAGTATCGAAACGATTTAATATAGATAAGCACTTTATATATGGTATAAATGAAAATAGATCTCCTACAGATATCATATACTCATTTTGTGATATGATAGATACTTATGATAGTGATTATAAGACTAAATTTTGTATAGCATCAGAATGTGCATTGTATGTAAATGATAAAAACTATCTAGATCTTTCGAATAAAACTATCTTAGAAAATATTATAGATTACCATCTAATGCAGTATGGTAATCGTGATATGGAAAAGTTCGTAGATAATATGAAAGATAGTATACTTAAAGATCAGTTTATAGATGAATCAGCGGAAGAGTATATAGAATTTTTAGATGACGTATACCAGCATATGAATGAAAATATATTCTCAGAAGATATAGAGAATCATTTTAATTCAAATACTGATATCACTATTTTAGAAGCATATGATGAATATAGGAATTTGTCTAACTCTTTAAAGAATCTTTATGAGACTGCTATGCTAGATAAAGCTGATAGACTAATTGCCAGATACAAAATATCTCTTATCAAGAATAAGAAGACTATTGAGAATGCTATAAAATCTCTATTAGTAGTTCATAGATTGAGAGATATAAAGAAAGGTACTTCAAATGCATTATCGTTAGTATTCTTCTCTGCTCTTATGGGAGGAGCATTTGCATTTGGTGCTATTCCTGGAATACTTGGATTGATAACTACTTATACTCTACAACAATCTATCCAAGAAGTTTATCTAAGAGATTCTATAAAGGCTTGGGAAAATCATAGAGAAATGGTTGAGAATAAACTGGATAATACTTATGATAACGCTACTAAGAAAAAGCTGTTATCTTATATATCAGAATTGGATAATAATATAGATTTACTGAAAGAGAAACTAGTTGAATATGACTCCGAAAGGAGAGATTAATATATGGGGTTATTTGAATCTTTCATATTAAGAGAAGCAGGAGAAGCTGCTGATAAAAAACCATTTAAATTAGCTGGTGGAGAAGAGGCTGTTCCAATGCGTCAGAATACACCAGACTTTACTCAATCACAACAGCAGCAAGAACCTCCTCCTGATGCAGCTGGAGGAGCAGCTCCTCCTCAAGATGCTGGTGGTGATCCTGCAGCACAAGGTGGAGAAGAAGCACCTCCAGAAGAAGGCGGAGAAGAGGGTGCTCCTGAAGATCCTAATGCTGCTGGTGATATGGCTGGTGGAGAAGAAATGGGTCCACAAAATGCTGAGGAAGAATTGCAGCAAGATGAGAAAGAAGTATTCTCTGATTTAAAACCTGAGCAGATGGCTATTAAAGTAAAAGAGTTAAAAGACCAGTATGCTACTCTTCATCAGATTATAATGGATAATTTGGATAAGATCAATAAAATCTCTCATACTACTTATGATGATGCTTTACTAGATCTTATTGTAAGAAAGATGGCATTGCTTAAGTCTATGATAAGAGATTCTTTAGATAAAACTTTTGCTACTAGAACTTATGCTGAGAATAAACAAGAATTAGCTAGATTCACTATCACTTATAATGAGATAGAGATTCTATTAAGGAATATACGTCAGTCTAGAATAAATAGAGCTGATGCTCTTGCAGAAAGAAATGCTAAGTCTGGTAGGAAATCTGGTTCACCAGAATTCCCAACGTTATTTACAAGAGGTTATGATGTACAATAACTTTTAGCCTTTTAAAAATAGCTGTATAAACATTACTGTAATATCAGTAGTGCCGGAAATCACACCCTATGCAAGTCTGGGTATAATCGTAGTGCACTATTGAGTTATAATATGAATTTTACGAACTCTTGATAAGTAAGTGAATAGATCAAGGGAATAAAGGAGGAAAACGTCATGGCAGTAGTTGGTACTAGCCCTGCTAAGCAGCTCCAAGAGTCGCTTCGCAATTACGAATCCAACCCTATGCGTGGCTTGGCAAAGAAATTTGCATCTATCGCACAGGCTGGTATATCTGAAAATGTTGATTTGTTTAGTGAACCCACTAAATTTTTCAGTAAATCCGTTTTGAATAATCAGATGAAAGACTTCTTCATCAAAGAATCTTTTGATGCTGAAGATCCGGATCTGAAAGGTAATCCGGAAGCAGTAAAGGCTGCTTATCAGCAGTTGTCTCAGCTGTATGAAAATGATATCTCCAGCCTGACTGAAGCTGCTCCGCTGGGTGCATTCAACCCTGTTGTTGGTATTACTTTCCCGATGCATAAGAATCTTCTTATGACGACGGTATTTGATAAAGGTGCTATTCCGAAAGATGTTGCTGCTGGTCCGCAGTTCACCTTGACGATGGAAACCCGTACTCTGTACAGCCCGGATGGTACTCAGATCGATATGTTCTTGGAACAGAATAAGATTAAAGACATTGTTGAATCTGCTGTTCCGCGTAAAGATATCGTTCTGAAGCTTCCGGAAGATCAGAATACGGATATCCTGTCTCTGCTTGGTGCTGCTAACCGTACGACTGCTAACGTATCTCGTGCTTCTAAAGTTACGAAGATTATTGTTAAGAACGTTTGGACGGTTAAAGGTGAGCAGTATGCTACGGTTGATGGTAATGGCAATGTAACTGCTATCTCCACTTATACTGGTAATGGTGCAGCATTGAATAAAGTTATTCCTATCGAACCGATTCGCTTTGTTGCTTCCTATGGTCAGTATGACCGTACGTTCCAGCATCGCATTAACATGGTAGTACCGACTGATGGTGTTGGTGGTGTTCGTAATGAAGAATTCCAGTTCGCTGGTTCTATGCATAACAACCGCTTCTCCTTCATGACTACTTCTGCTAATGTAACGCATGTAATTCTGAGTGCTGCTCTTGACGTTTCCTCTGCAGCATATGAAACTCCGAAAGTTAAATGGTCCGCACGTACGGAATTCTTCGAGATCCCCGAGGCACCGCATATCACGGTAACCATCTCTCCTGAAGAGACCCGTGATATCCAGGCTATGTATAATGTAAATCAGCTGACGAAACTGATGAGCATGATCAAGCTGACCTTGGTTAACTACAAAGATGATAAGATTCTCGAAGATCTCGATATGAGCTTCACCAATCTGCCTGCTACTAGCAAGATTGCAGCTGGTTTCGATTTCGTACCGCCGGATAACTTCCTGGGTAGCCATGTAACCTGGCGTTATGAAACCTTCATGGACTTCCTCGATACTCATGTAACTACTCTGTTACAGGTATTGAATGATGAAAACATGACTGTTTCCATCTTTGGTCGTCCTGAATTGATTCGTAAGATTACCCCGAAAGAATATACTTATCAGACTCCGTCTTCCATTGGTCCTGTTCAGTTAGACTATAAGAAGACTGTTAAGACGACTGATAATCGTATCTATCAGTTCATTAGCTCGAACAAACTGCGTAACGATAATAACCTGATTATTATCCTGAATCCGCGCAATTCGAATCGTGTAATGTACAAGATCTTTGATTATCAGCTGTATGTAGGTAATGAAATTCGTGATACGGATAACTATCAGTTACCGGCAATCACCGCTTTCGAGCGCTTCCTCTTCATTTCCTATCAGCCTGTACAGGGTCGTATCCAGATCTTCAACCCGACTGGCTTGAAGAAGCATCTGGTTAATAATAATCCTATTGGCAATCGTGCTCTGAATGATTATACTGCTAATGAAATTAGCTATGATCATGAAACTGGCAAGTATATTGAATATACTCGTGACCAGCTGCCGAATACGCCGGTTAGCCCGACCAGCATTATTCAGCAGAGCCCGCAGGAATTCAAGGATGCAGACTACAGCAAGAATGTACCCATCTATTCCCCGAACTACACCAACAGCGATCCTTCCAACCCGGCTCCGTCCAATCCGAGCACTGGTTATTAATAGAAGATCTCCTAAAATTAATATACACAAATATTCCAGAGGACCTAAATGGTCCTCTGGGATTAATTTTTTATACATATAAAACATAAGAGTAAAGTGCTATTATATAATAATAGACTTGCCTCCTTGGGAAAGAAATAGGGTACTGCTCAGCTTTATTTCTTTACTGTTTCATGGGTGTCCGATGCTTGTTGATTTGTGTTCCTTTCTATTCTGCTACAAGAAAGAAGAGTGCTTGGGGTGTGAGCACTCTACTTTCTTTTGTGTATTTTAAGGGGAGTGTGTGAAATGATTTTTATTCTTAAAACTATTCCTGGTATTAGAGAGATTTATGTACCTACAAACAAAGAATTAGAAAGTAAGATGAGTGAGCTTATAGACTCCGTGAACGAGGCTTATAGAGATTATAAAGAATCTAAATTGAATTGTAAGAGATCTGATACTGAATATGGTATCTATCATGAAGCTGTTAATGAAGTATATAGATTTGTAAGAAGAAATCCTGTATGCAAAATTAAGGTATAAAAATATATAGTACTACCCTTAATTGGGTAGTACTATTTTTATTTGTCATATTGAGCAATTACTATTTCTACCTTATTCTTCTCCATTGGGCAGTCACTCATTATACTTGTAGTCTTTTTCATATCTTCCCACCAAGGCTTTTTATTAACTCTATTTCTATCCTTCTCGGGAAGATTAGCACTATAATCATTCAAAGATCTCATAATTATCACCCCATTTGACAAATTATTAATGCACTGTTAATATAAGGGAGGCTGCGATATAATGTTTACAAAAACCCAATTTAAGAATGCATATGAGGATATTGAAATATGTATTGCTAATATAAAGATGAATCCTATACAGAAATACTTTGATGATTTAAAATTCTCTTTGAATAAAATGTTTGGTGAGGCTAAATGTGTATCTGTAATATACACTGAGAATTATGATAAACTTTTCTTTGGTACTTATATAATGCCAGATATTAATCCTAACGAAATGATTCAGGCTATTACCTCTACTAAAAAACTTATGGTTACTAAATATACAGTTGAATTAGATTCTAAATTATTTGACCCCTCTATTGGTCTTACCAATAGAGAAATTACTGCTATTATTGTGCATGATGTAGGGTCTATGGTATTAGATGCATCTCCTGCACAGGAAGTAATTAAAGCTATAGATAAATATTTGGTAGATAATCATCAGGTATTGAAACTTACAGATTCTATTCACTATCGTCAGATATTGAATCTTGGGTTTAGAGATGCTATAAGAAAGTGTACCTCTATATTCCAGATTGGTGCATATAATATTGAGAAAGATATATTCGCAGACTTTATTGATTGGACGAATTATAAAGAGTCTGTATTATCTGCATTGAATAAAGTAGAGTCTGCTGGTCATAATATAAATAAGAATCTTGATGGTAAGTTTATTGTATTATCCTGGTTGATGAGAGTTTATAATGACGTATTAGGCTACAGATTATCTGTAATCAGGCTTTGTGAGCGTATGAAGTCTTTATCTCCATCTAAAATAGAAAGAAAAGAGTTGGAGAATCTTAATAAACGTATCCAGCTTATTGATGATGATACTTTATTAGAGTCTAATGCTCCTTCTGAAATGATGGATTATGAAGGTAAAGAGTTATTGGAATCTCTCAGATTATTAAAATTCCCTATAGATGCTGATGTGCATGATTGCTTAAAACGTAGTAAAGATGATTTGGTAGGTATAGTATTACAGCAGGATAATGTAGACGAAAATGATCCTGATGGTATACCAGATCTGGTGCATAATATTAATAACAATATGAGTTATATAAAAGACTATGTAGATAACCATGAGACTAATCCAGAAGCATTTAAACAGTTTGATACCATATATAGAGAAATGGCTAAACGTCGTTCCCAATTAAATGATGGTAAAATGTATACAGTTGATTATAAACTCAAAACTAGATTTAGAAATCAAGATGACCGATAACATAAAAGGGATAGGCGAAATGCCTATCCCCAATTTTAATTATATACTATAAAAATGAAAGGAGAATGTTATATGGGTAGACAGTACGAATTTGAAGTTGAAGTACCAAGACAAATCAAAGAAGTGAATATAGAAAATTTTATATTCAATAAGTCTGCCAAGTATTACATTAAATCATTCACTTGTAAGGAGGCTGATAGAACAGATCATTATGACGTAAGACCCAAAGAATTAAAAACTAGTATTAGTGAAGACGGGAAGGTGACCAAATCAACCAATGTAACTATTACACATTTATACGATATGGACAATTTTAATGAAGTAGTTGATTATACTGTTGGCATAATTGTGGATATCACAAATAAGATAGTCAGAATCATTCCAGTTAATAATCCAGAAGAAAACTACGGTATAATGAAACTCTTTATAGAAGTCCATACTATAGAAGAATAATAGTAAGGTCTTACACCAACCATATGGTGTATATGAAAATAAGTAGTAAAGAAGTTTGATAGTTTAAGTATTTTTTTCTTATAAACAATTTAATATTTGGAGGCACTTAAGTTATGGTATACTCAATTGAAGTTCCTGAAGAAAGATCTAAAATCGATGTAGATGGAATGGAATATGACGCTAGAAAGTCTTATGCAGTAGTAGGATTTAAAGCTATTGATAAGAAAACAGGTAAAGAATTAAGTCATAAATCTTTTATTCCCGATACAGTTTCTAAACCTCTTACTAGTAATCTTATTACTTATACCATAGAGAATCTTATGAAGAGTACTTTATTAAGATTCTGGTTTAGGAGAGTAAAAGAAGTTGATACACTAATAATGATAGATGTAACTGTGGACTTCAATAGAAAGACGGTTATTATTGATCCTATGAAAAATGATAATGAAGATATTCGAATCTCTTCTATAGACCTAGAAGTAGATTAAGATAGTTCTTTATTATTATAACAACAGTAAAGTACTAAAGGTTAAAAGCTTATTGTGTAATATGAATAAGCATGTATTTCAAAGGAGGACATTATAATGGCATTTTATGGATCTAATCAGGAAGCATGGAGACCGAGCGTTTATTCTGGATTGAGCTTCTTCAATCCTACTTCTAAGATTGATAAGACTTCCTTATCTTTCTCTATGTGGCAGACTACTCTCTGTATTAGAATCGCACCCGCTATCGAGAGTGGTACTAATGAAGCACCGAAATATGATTATAAGAATTCGGTTGCTATTTTCTTAACTCCGATCAAAGCACATTTGTTCGCAGAGATTATGAAGAACTTTAAAAACAATCCTGATCAGTATAATAATCATGGCATCAATTCTCCGAATGCGATTATTACTATTGATAAACCAGATACATTTGGTCATCCTGAATGTGGTCCTGTAATCAGCATCCGTAAAGTAAATGAAGAGGGTAATGTAGAACTCGGTTATTCTTATGAATGCAGCCGTGAGAATCAGACGGCTATTGTAGGGTTTAATGTAGAAAGCCCGAAAGACTTTAAGAAGAATACTGAGATCTTTAAAGATATCGAATTCGATGCTATCATTACTCAGCTGGAAGCTTATTATGAAGCTATGACTAATGCTACTGCATTCTCTGTAGTACATAATCTCTATCCGTTCTTGGATAAGATTGCTATCAAACTTGGTGTAGACCTTTCTGGTAGCCGTCGTTCTACTGGTGGCTTCTTTAATAATACTGGTAATGGTTTTAGCACTCAGACTATTGGTAATACTAGTCAGCCTGTTATTAATGCTTCATCTAATGGTGGAGATTATGATGCATCCCGTTTCAAAGCATTAATTGCTTCGGAATAAGTGTGTGTATCTTAAGGGCTGGAGATTTGTAGATGATGAATAATCATCTCTCTGATTAAATAAAATTATAAGGAGGTATATATCATACCTCCTTATTTTTTTTGGAGTGTGTTATTGCGATGATACTTCCAGATCCTTATATAAAAACTTTAGAAGTAGATTTTAATGTAATCTTTGATACAGATTTAGGATCAGCTCTTTATCTATTAGATAATACTTCAAATAAATCTTTCTTTGAAGATTATATTATGGGTACTTCTATTGAATTTCATTATTTTAGTATTCTTACTCGTAAGATTGAGAATCCTATAACGTATTTATTCAAAGATAAATATAAATCTCAAACGGATTCTATATTTAAAGAGTTACAAGAGAAGAAATGGGATAGAGTATTAGAATATAGTATTCCTACAGATCTCTTTAAAATGTTTACCATTGGCTGTGAAAATGCTGGATTTGATCTTACCATAAAATGCTTAAATGAACGAGAGTGTGAGCATGTTAGAAAGGTTAATCCAAAATGGAAAGCTGAATTAGAGATAGAGTCTATTAAAGACTTCTCCACTTTATATATCCATGATGTAAAATCATTAGTTACTAGAAAGTGGAATACTAATGGTAAATCCGTATATCTTTATGCTTATTCTTTAAATTATAAAGATAATGATATAAAGATGGATTGTATCAATGATGTAGGACTATTATTTCCTCATACTCAATTCTTCTTCATTCCTCCATACTCTAATTTTGAATTACCGAAAGGATGAGTTAGTGTTATGAAATTGGTTAGTAATGTAATTACGGGAGATACACTTCGTAAAGCACAATTAAATGGTTTAAAACTGTTTTCTGACGCAGTATCCAAGACATACGGTCCTATGGGCGGTTTCACGGGTTATAGTAAGGTAAACGTCGATAATAAGACAATGGCCGTTGCATACTACACCAAAGACGGCGCAACCGCACTAAAAAATGTTATGGTAGACAAGCCAATTGAATCTTTAATAAAAGATGAAATTGTTGATATATGTACTCAGGTTATTAAAGACGTTGGTGATGGTACTTCTTCTGCTACTATCATTTCTTATCTTGTATTTAAGAATCTTTATAGACTTTATGAAGAAGGTAATCCTAAACGTCTTATTATTAAATACTTCAAAGAGTCTATCAATGAAGCTATAAATATTATAGAATCACGTAAAAGAGAATGTACTCTTGATGATATCTATAATATTGCTCTTACTTCTCTTAATGGTAATGAAGAAGTAGCAGAGATTATTAGAAATATCTATGCTCAATATGGTATGGATGTATTTATTGATGTACAGGCATCTAATGATAAAGTTACTACAGTTAAGGGTTATGATGGTTTAGTATATGATGAAGGATATATTGATCCTGCATTTATTAATAATGAATTCAATAATACCTGTGAACTTCATGATGCTCATATCTATACCTTTGCTTCTCCTATTGATACTCCAGAAATGCTTGATATACTTAAACTGATTATTACCTGTGAGATTACTAATCCTATTACTATGGCTAATAATCAGATGAAGAAAGGATTGAAAGTAACTGCAGCTCCTTCTCATGTATTAATTGTTTGCCCGTTTATTTCTAGGGATGCAAACTCTTATCTTGATACATTGATTAAGTCTTTCGAACAGATTCCTATTTCTTCTCGTTCTCATTTGTGTATCGTTAGTGGTATGAATGATGACCCAGATAATCTGGTCGATATTATGAAACTTACTGGTGGTAAGTTTATTAAGAAATATATCGACTCCGAACAGTTCGAGAAAGATATGGAAGCTGGTTTAGCTCCTAATGGGGATAATATTCTTACCTTTGCTGGTAGAGCAGAGAAAGTAGAAGTAGATGCTATTTCTATGAAGATTATCAATCCTCAGGAAATGCGTAAAGATGGAGTTATTACAGAATTCTTCAAGAATTATGTAGCTAGTCTTAAGGATACTCTTGCTAAGTATGAAAAGACTCGTATGGAGATTGTTAAGATTGGCAAACTCAAGAAACGTATTCATATCTTATTGGGTAATATGGTAGATTTGTATGTAGGTGGTATTGGTACAGGAGATAGAAAACCTCTTACAGACTCCATTGAAGATGCTGTATTAAACTGCCGTTCTAGTGCTAAAGATGGTGTAGGCTTTGGAGCTAACTATGAAGGTTTAAGAGCCTTTAATGAAATGAAACTCAAATACTTTGATTGTGATAATGAATTGAAGTATGAAGTAGTATCAGCATTGTATAGTGCTTATGTAAATCTGTGTGCTATGATTTATATGCCTTACTTTGAAGATCTTACTAAGGCTAAGAAACTTATCTTAGATGAGATGCTTGATGAGAATGTAGATGATGGACCATTTAATATTATTACCGAAGAATATGATGGTACCGTATTATCTTCCATCAAATCTGAGCCTTCTATCTTAAATGCTATGGAACGTATTATCTCTGTAATCTTTGATACTAACCAGTTCTTAGTACCTGATCCTAGATTCAATATTTATGATATGGAAGATGAGACTATGGTTATTGATGATACTTCCAATAAAGATAATGTGGAAGTGATTAATCCCGATGGCAAAAAGTTGGGTTTAAATAAAAAATAATTATAGTATAAACATACTTATATAGATTAAAGTAGTTGCAGCTTTATCTATACATAAGTGTAATTTTATTACTATACCTCTTTCTATACGTTTATGGGGTAGTGGTGATAAACCACTACCCAAATTATGTAACGGAGGTAATTAAAAATGGCTAATGAAGGACTTGGTAAAGATTTAGATTTAAACACTTTGCATGAATCTATAAAGAATGCTAGTAAATCTACAGACTTAAATAGATTCACATTTGATCAGTATATTGCTAATCCTAGTGGAGGTCGTTCTAGATTTGTGGGGGAAATAGAAGCGGCTAGAAATACTTATAATCAAAAGTATGAGAAGATGCTTTTACGAGTAGCAGGGCATATTAACTACTTATTGTATAAGAGTACTAATGGTAGACGATATGTAATCTATATTCAAATGCCATCTGAATCTACTCAAGGATTAGTATATGATGTAGTAATAGAGTTTACTACAAAAGATAATGTAAAAGTTAAGATGAATCATTTGAAAGAATACCATGTAAGATTCTTTTCTAATGATCCAAACTTTATATTTACTTACGCATTCATATTTAATAGGAAGAAGTTGATAATACCAGAGTTAGTTAGTAAATTAGGAAAAGTAGTATTAAAACAACCTCCTCATGTAACTAACCCTAATAAGATAGTAGGTTATGTAAAGTCATTCTACTTTGCTTACTTATTTATGCTTAATAAAGGATTGTTTAATAAACTTATGTGGATTAATGCTGGTACAGAATCGCAGATGAAAACTTTCTTTACAAATACAGTATTAACCTCAGATAGAAAGTTAAGACAAATACATGATTTAGGAGTGATTGCTAAAGCTACAGCTAAGGGGGCTAAGCTTTCTGGTTATAGTGCTACTGAGAAACATTCAATTGAAAAGGCTGGCAAGGAAGCTAGGAATTATCTGACTCATTATGCTAAAACCACTAAGCTTAATAAAGAGAAGGCGGTGAGAACAGCAAAGATGGCTAAGACAGTTAAACGCAGTAAATATATTAAGTAGCAATGAGCAGTTTCAGATAAGAAAGGACAAATCAATATGGTTGAAGCAAATAAAATCAACGATACCCAGTTAACTTACAAAGATCTGAGATTTTATACTCCTAGATACTCATTTGATAGGTCTATGTATCCTGAAGGGCAGAAAATCGAAATTGTTTACAAGATAAACAAAAATATCTTTAGGGATCCAAAGAATTACAATAAGACTACGCAGTGTTACAACACTGCTAATATTATTGATATGGCTCCTGTAGATAAACCATATGTACCTCAGATTCCTATAGACCAATGGAGACCACAATGTCCTGAAGACATCATTTTCAATCATATAAGAGGAGCTATTATCGCACCGATACATAAAAAGTATCATATGCGAGATGATGACAAGGCTAACGAAATGATCGACTATTTCTACGTCTCTTCTAAGAGGTGTTATAATAGTGATACCAAGATGAAAAATGGGGAGTTAAAGATTGGGTTTCGTGAGCATTGTACTAATTATATGAATTATTTCGAGAAGTATTATGATACTGAGCATCAACTGTTTGGTCTGTATGCTAGATTCAAATACTTCATTGATTGTGAAACCCAGAGATATACTCTTGATATGTTTTTGGGTGAGCTTTGGAAATATTTCATTAATCCTAATGGTTCATACACTGCACAATATTTAAACTCTTGCTTAGATAGAATGAATATTGAGCAGTATAATCTGAATCTCAATTATAAGAATAATAAAAGCCCTGTACTTGAGTATAGTGATTTCCATGCACAATTACTGCTCAAGATTTCAGTAATGCAGAATATGATGATTCCTTTGATTACTCACTTTATTACTAAACGTAAAGTAGACCCAAAGAATGTAAAACATGTTTTGCTTAAGGCATTTGATCTCTTATTCCAAGTAACCAAAGTAGTATATGGAGTAGATTTAGGGTCCAAGATTTACGAAACTACTACTAGCAACGTCACTAAGAATGTATCTAATAATAGCTCTCTTTGGGATATGCAGACTATTCGTGGTCGTAATGTTACCACACACTCTATTGAGACTGTGGAAAACATTGTAATGCAGATTATTCCTAAATACACATACGATAAGAATATTATCCACTTTAACTATAACGCTATAAATAGAGATATCCGTACACGGGTAACAGGTGTATCATATGAATATGGATTTATAGTTTTATCATCTTCTAATCGCGATGATGAAAATAATAGTGAGTGTGACAAATTCGAAGCGCATGCTTCTAAGATAAATGAGGCGATAATTAATCAGGTTATGGTTAATTGCGATAAGGCTATGGAAAAGATTAAGATCAAATATGGACCGTTTGATAAGAGGGAAATAGATTTCTATTATAGCCAATTATGTAAAGACGGTAAATTCGTCGTCAATAGCTTACAGCGTACACTGGTAGATTACTTATTCGTAAAAGAGTTTGATGATCCACAATCTGTACGTATTGTAAATATAAGAGATTATATTATTCTTATAATAGCAGCACGTAGAGTGCTTGAGTCGTATAAAATGTTTCAGCTTCCATATATGATCGGAGGTCGGGTTAATAGAATAGTAACTCGTAAAAGCATTAATAAGAAGCAATTACAAAAGATCGAATCATCTGAGTATTTCCCACTTATTCATGCTAAATATAATAATGAAAAAATCGAGAAAGAAGTGATTCCATCGCTTATCGCTCAGATTATGTCTTCTGAATTCCAGACAGTGGATTACTGGCATCCGGAAGCTAATGGTATTCCCATTAACATCATTCCCGATGTTATTGCTGAGGAAGTAAGCAGATTTGTAATGCTTATATAATCTCTCTATTGATTATATACTATAAAAATGAGGTGAGAGGTTAATACCTCTCACCTTTTATTTTTATTTGAAAAGGTATATAACACCAAAGTATATATACCAAATCTTTTAGGAGGTTATTCTATATGACTAACAAATTTATTTTGGTTGCCTCAGTAATCTCTATTGTTTTAGCAGAACTAACGATCCTTCTCTGTGGATGGAGAAATCATTACGTTATGCTATTGGGTACATATTTTTTGTATTATTTTGGTATAGTTGCCATTTACAAAGTTTATAGCAAACTTAATGATCCTAATTTTATAGGAAAGCATAGGTGTTTATAAATGAGCCTTGTAGATGAATTACGAGAGCAAATACATATATTATTTCCAGATTATAAAGATGCTCGTAATGGAGATCAGGTAAGAGTAAACTGTCCATTATGTGCAAGAGAAGGGAATATAGATACTGATCACCATATGTATTTTTATTTACATAAAGATCAAGCTCCTCAATTTCATTGCTTCAAAAATCCTAATCATCATGGATTCGTTAATGAAAGAACTCTTATTGATTTAGCTCCTGCTAACTCTCATCTTATAAATGATGGTTTAATGCAAAGAATAGGAGATAGTAATAAGAGGATTAGATTTAATAGTCGCTATTCTCTTAATAAGAATATGAAGTATAATCTATTCATAAATCCTGTTATAGATAGTAGTGATTATAATGAGGTTAAACGTCAGTATGTATGTAATCGTATTGGTGTAGATTTATCTTTTAAAGATTTATTCGATAATAAGATCGTATTAAGTATAAAAGACTTCTTGATATATAATCATATAACAAGTATCTCTAGATCTGAGTATGTGATTAATTTATTAGACCAATACTTTGTAGGATTCTTATCTTTTGATAATTCCATATTGATAATGCGTAATTTAGTTTATAACAAATTACAACTTCCAGATTGTGCTAATGAAAGATATATTAAATACAATATAATAAACTCCTCTTCTAATACTAATGGGAGTTATTATATTATCCCTAGTATATGTGATGTAACTAAACACATTGATATACACATTGCTGAGGGTACATTTGATATATTATCCATATTCTACAATCTAAAGAATGCTGATAGAAGCAATAATATTTATTGTGCTATTGGTAGTAATAACTATCTCAATGCTATAAAATACTTTATGGTAATAATGGGTATAATAGATGCTACGTTTTATATCTATATCGATAATGATATAAAACGCTATGTATTACCTGATATAAAGAGAAAGTTATCTCCATTAGATTTCATTAAAGTATTTATAGTAATGAATACCAAACCAGGAGAAAAGGATATGGGAGTTCCTAAAGATAGGATAGTTCCATATCAATATCAACTATTATAAAGGAGAATGTATATTATGAAAGATCTTGCTTTTACTGCTGAAGATTTTAGCAAAAATATTGATGATTTATTTAAAACAAATGAGTATTATAGAGAATACCAAATAGAAAAATTGAAGAAACGACTTATAGAAAAATTAAAAGAAAACGGTGAAGTATTATTCTATGGATATGCTGATATCGAAAAATTATTGGGTTTGAGACTTACTAAAGTAACTAATCACAATAATGGTAGAAAAGTTATTATTGATGATCAATATCCTGAAGGAAGTTTTGGTAGAGAGTTATATGAGTTAGACCAGAAATTAGATAATGAATTAGTAGATGTGTTAAATGAGAGAATTGTAGAGTCTATAGGAGATAATTCCATAATAAATAATACTATAATACCAGATAGAGATTTTTCTGGAGTTCCTGAAATTAGAATTGAGCGGTTGCTTGGTAAATTAAAAGATGCTGGGTTTAAAATAGAGAAAATAGAAATAACTCCAGATCTTCCCAAAGAATATCGGTATTTATTAAAGAAAAATAGTATTAAAACTTTTGGCTATGCATTTACTTGGTGAAACGAAACAACAAAATAGAGAAGGCTACGGCCTTCTCTTATATTTTTTTAAATTTTGATAAACATGTTCTTACAATTTCACCCATATTTTTATTTAGTAAAAATAATCAAAGCTTAAGAGCGAGGCGGAAACCGTTACTCCAATTCGAGTACGACAAGGGAACATTCACAGCGAACGCCCAGAGGCCACACTGGAGACCATCAGCCGAGCCACCACCGCGATAGAGAACGTTAGTTTGGCCATTATTATACCATGCGTAATCTTCATCTAGATTATTCGGCACAAATCCATTAGTCGATACTGTATTAGCTATACCTTCATTTAATAACTCTTCACTGGTATTCACTATATCAACTATATTCCCATTACCACTACTACTTACGCTTACACCACTATCTACATAATTCCCATTCTCATCATATATCCATATTTCACCTCCTCTATTCTCTAAACCATCCATAAATTCCCACATATTGCCAACCATATGGTGTATTCCATTATTTTTACCATTATGATTCCATGTATCTGGGAATGTAGTACCAGTTACAAAGTGGTAACCACTACTAGCATTATATCCCCCACCACATTGTGTAAGTGTAGTATAATCACCATCTAAGTTATTAGTCTGGTTACCATAGATATTTCCTTTTACATGTATTTCATGATGATCACACCATCTAACTATGGATACCCATTCTCTATTAGTAACCATCTTAAATCCTTTACCTTTGGATTTACATGCGGTAATAGCATCATTACGAGTTATATAGCACCATAAATTAACCCCAGATTTACTCTGGGGTACACTATTTCCATTATTACTAGCACCCCATTTCCCTATCCAGAATGCATCTCCTTCACCTAATGCATTATTCCAATTAGGAAATAAGAAATATTCTTCTCCTTCATATCCACCTTCTACTGCACCGGTAGAGAATGCATAATCTAATGGTCTACTCATATAACTTACTTCATAATCATCATAATTAGTATTACTACCTGGAGCTACAGCAAAGTTATAAAATACTCCATTCTCTTCTTCAGAAATATTACATGGTAACCCATTATAGGTTACCTTTAGTGTACCTGGAATATAGCGCCCATATCCATTCCAACCTATACAATATCTGGTTCTATTACCATCAGGTTTTAAAAATAATGGTTCTTTTTGAGGTTTTATAAGATGATTAAATCTACCATATTCACAGTAGTTATCCATATTTATATCCATCTTATATCACCTCTATTCTATGGAGATTTAAGATGTATTGTTTATATATATATATATATATATATTCCTTTAGTTTATCAATCATGCATATCAAACCTTTCTATAATTATATATTATAATAGTGATAGTAGCAATACTATCTCCTATTATTTTCTATTGTTTTTTAAGGAGAGGATATTATGAGCAAAGTCTACATCATCAAAGCAAAAAGAAAATCCAGTAAAACTTGGTGGGATTTAGGATTCTGTTTTACTAAAGATAAGGTAGAGAATGCTTGTAAGAGTATTAGTAGGCTATCTACCCAATCAGATATCTCTTACTATGTTGTAGAATCGGAAAAAGAGATTTCCGGCTACAATAATGGTACAGGAGATACTTTCATCACTCTTACAAGATCTCATAAGTTCTCAGGAGATGATGGATATGAGAATGAAGTGAGGGTATTTAATACCAGAAAGGAAGCGTATGATTATCAGTTAAAGAGAAGTAAGGAGGATAATACCATCTGGTTTACGATGGACGATATAATGAAATACGACGAATACAACACACCTAAATCTGGTATATATACTAACTGGTAATAAATGGGGGATGATATATCCCCTTATTTTTTTGTATAAATCGTGAATTTTGACAAAAGTGTAATGTGGTTTATAAAAGGAGGATTATAATATGATAAATAAGTTAAAGGAATATATATATATATATATATATATATAGCAAATATAAATAGTTTATTAGGAGATGAGGTGTAAGAACTATGGAAGTAGAACTGAAAAATGTAGGAAACTTCTCTTGGTTATTACATACTCATCAAGAACCTTTATTTCTCAAACCTGATGGAGTGAGAACTAGATATTGTATAGGTTGGAATGGATATGGAAGATATTTACCTGGAACTTTAAAGGTAACCTATAATGGGTTACCATGTAATATAAGTGAAGAGGATAATGGAGTTTTTTACAATTTTTCTGTAGCCCCTGGAGCAAATACTAATTATGATGATTATGAAGTAAGTTATGTGACTAGACCATTTGATTATGCATTTAGTGTTGGAGATAAATTAGGTGGTTATGAAGGTGAAGAATACTTCTTATTTCCTAACTGGAATAATGCATTAAATGAAGGAGATGCATTCTGGATAGGCAAATATCAATCCAGTAATAATGGTGGTGTACCGCAAAGTAAGAGTGGGATAAATTTATGGGGTAATATTACATTCGATAATGCTATTAGTGTAAGTAAATCTAAAGATAAGAATTTTGGTATGATGAGAAATAGGCAGTGGGTATCTATTGCTAGATGGTGTGATCATCATAATATACATGTAAAGGGTAATATATATGGTACTAATACTAATAACTTAGATGGTGATGGTACTACACTAGATCAATGTGGTGGAGGATATAATGCTAATATTGGATACCATTTTGTAACTGGTAATACTATGCCTGATACTTGGAATCATAATGGAAAGAGTAATGGTATACATAATTTAACTGGCAATATGTGGGAATTTATAGATGGATTAGAGAATAGAGGAGGTGAAATATGGATTTATGATGAAAATGATAGTTATGCAGATAGTGGAGTTAATATAGCAGCTAGTACTAGTGAAACTGGTGCCCAGATAAAAGATATAAGTAATAGTAGTAAAGAAATATTAGATGAAGGTATAGCTAATATAGCTGATACCCAGGGTTATGTACCAAGTAATCTTAAAGGTGATGCTATGTGGAATGGCAATAGTAGCCATGCTAATCTCTGGCGAGGTGGTAGTTCGTGGGATATGCTTCAGTGCGGTCTTTGGACGTTCTTTGTGTATTATTCCACGTCGTACTCAAGTTGGCATGTCGGTTTCCGTCTTGCGCGTAAAATTTAGTAGGTGATTATATTATGATAGATAAACTCAAATCATATATATATATATATATATATATATATACAATATCTCTTA
>Ga0256405_10002083_pt1 | contig 48748 bp, 47 predicted proteins | sample RumenRJG_02DNA_FD_189096 | JGI IMG/M metagenome (GOLD analysis project Ga0256405, IMG submission 189096) | Bovine rumen microbial communities from Lethbridge, Alberta, Canada - RJG_02 | ecosystem: Host-associated > Mammals > Digestive system > Stomach > Rumen | place: Canada: Alberta...
TATGTTTGGGGCGGTAAACAATCAACTTGTAAATGACGGATGTGGATTATACAGGGGAAGGCTTATCTTGCCATATGAGCATCTGTCAAGGTTTCAGAATGACATTATAGATTAAAATATGAAGGAACAGCAAGCTGATATTCAGGGAGTTTGTGAAACATTGTCAGGAGCCTTGATTTGGTAAAAATAATGATAAGACCAGGATATTGTCGCAAAATTTTTATACAAAATGGCAATTGTCAAAATAAATACAAACTGTATACTTGTATACAAACAAAGGCGTTTTGATTCACACAGTGTTTCAGAGCGCCTTTTCTCTTATTCTTTTTCATTATTAATAAATCCTATATTTGTGCAAAGAAACAATGGCGTTTCGGTTTTATACCGGAGCGCCATCTTTGCACTAAGGAAAGGAAAAATAAGCTATGGCAATGATCAAGCTGGAAAATGTAAATAAAAGCTTTGGGGATCTTCACGTATTAAAAGATGTGAATCTTGAGGTTGAAGAGGGAGAAAAATTGGTAATTATTGGTCCGTCCGGATCAGGAAAATCCACAACAGTTCGCTGCATGAATTTTCTGGAGATGCCAAGCAGCGGACATGTCTATATAGACGGCGTTGAGCTGACTTCAAAGAATAAAACCAAAGTGGTTCGCGAAAGTACTTCGATGGTATTCCAGCAATTTAATCTATACCCACACATGACTGTCCTTAGGAATCTTACTCTTGCACCCATGAAGCTTCATCATAAATCCAAGAAAGAGGCTGAGGAACTGGCATACCATTATCTTGAGATCGTTGGACTTAAGGATAAGGCGAATGTATATCCCACAACTCTTTCAGGTGGACAGCAGCAGAGAATAGCTATTGCCAGAGCTCTTTGTTCTCAGAGCAAGATCATTTTATTTGATGAGCCGACATCAGCGCTGGATCCCGAGACCATTCAGGAAGTGCTTGATGTAATGATCAAACTTGCAAAGGAGAATATAACTATGGTTGTAGTTACTCACGAGATGGGATTTGCAAGGCAGGTTGCTGACAGGGTGATATTCATGGAGGATGGTCAGATTATAGAATCCGGTACGCCGGAGCATTTCTTTACCAATCCTGAGAGCGAAAGAGTTAAACAGTTTTTGGGAAAGATAATCAGATGAGATGACAACGTACAGACAAAAGTAGCTGTACTGTCTATAGAAAACACGAGGAGGAAAAAATTATGAAGAAAAGATTATTTAGTGTACTGGCAGCAGGAATAATGGGAGCCATGCTGGTGGCGTGCGGAAGTACTTCCCAGACCACACAAGTCTCTGAGGCTAAGCCCGAACCTGAGGAAACGGTTACAGAAGAAAAGCCGGCAGAAGAGGTTGTTACCGAAGAGGCTGTAGCAGAAGATGTTCAGAAGATCATCGACAGAGGTGTTCTGAAGGTCGGTGTAAAGAATGCCGTGGTTGGATTTGGCTATGAGGATCCGTTGACCGGCGAGTACACCGGAATGGAGATTGAACTTGCAAAGGCATTAGCCGAAAAACTTGGAGTTGGTGTGGAGTTTACAGCAGTAACTGCAGCAACAAGAACAGAGCTTCTTGATTCAGGAGATATTGATTGCGTACTGGCTACATTCACCATCACCGATGAAAGAAAACAGAGCTGGGATTTCACCACTCCGTACTACACGGATTATGTAAGCGTTCTTGTAGAAGATGCAAAAGGCATCAAGTCCCTTGATGATCTTGTTGGTTCTACTGTAGGCGTTTCATCCGGTTCAACATCAGCTAAGGCTCTTGTAAAAGCAATGATCGAGAAAGGTCTTATAAATGGCGAAGCATTCGACGAAGAGAGCTTTGATCCCGCTACCTGGAGCGAGGGAGTTAAGTTCCAGCAGTATGATGATTATCCTACGATCTCTACCGCACTCAGTGCCGGCGAAGTTGATGCTTTCTGCGTAGATAAGTCCATACTTGCCATCTACAGAACAGAGGGAAGATCTTATATTGATGCAGAGTTCTCACCTCAGAATTACGGTATCGCAACCACAAAGGGATCGGGACTTTCACTTGTAGCGGAGGAACTCGTGAACGAAAGCTTTGAGAACGGTACTATTGATAAGCTTATTTCAGAAAACGGACTTGATTAATATTAAGTAGCGGAGGACCGGCGATGTCTGGATTATTTTCACCCAGAGCATGGAACAAAATATGGATCTATAGGGGAACATTCCTTCTTGGACTTGGTAATACTCTTAAAACAGCTGTATTTGCCCTTTTGATAGCCCTTATACTTGGAATCTTGTTTGGACTCATGGCGACAAGTAACAAAAAGATCCTGAAGAGTATAAGCAGGGTATATGTTGAAGTGATACAGAATACGCCGGTCCTTTTACAGATGTGTTTTTTATACTATGCCCTTGCTTTTTCGGGACATAGTCCCGGGATCATTGTGACGGGCTGTCTTGCACTCGGCATTTATACCGGAGCTTATATGGCAGAAGTTATAAGAGCAGGAATAGAGTCGGTGCCCAAGGGGCAGTTTGAGGCAGCCCAGTCCCAGGGATTCGGATATGCGGGACAGATGTTTTACATTGTAATCCCTCAGAGCATAAAAGTGATCCTGCCACCCATGACTAACGTTATCGTAAACATGATCAAAAATACTTCTTGCTTGTATATAGTGGGTGGCGCAGACCTTTTATCTCTTACTTACAGTTTTGTTACCGGAGAAAATACCGGTGGATCCTATGCACCCGCATATATCGTATGTGGCGTGATCTTCTTCATTATCTGTTTCCCTCTTTCGTCTTTTGCGTCAATGTGGGAGACCTCATTAAAGAAGAGGGAGCAAAAAGTATTCCAAAACAGCACTGCGAAGGAGGCATGATATGAGTACATTGGACGGAAGTCTCTCAATGCTGAAAAATCCGGCAATAATAAAATTCATACTTCAAGGAGTGCTTTTTACCTTGATCATATCAGCCGCAGCAGTGCTTTTTAGTATAGCCATCGGAACTGTGCTGGCACTGATGAGAAATTACAGTACAAGTAAAAAAACGGGAATACTGAAGGCAATATCGGTGATATACATAGAGGTGTTCAGAAATACACCATTGCTATTTTGGATTTTTATATGCGTTGTATTTTGCCCCACACCGGGGTTTGTAGACAGGCCCATGTTTGGCTTGTCCTCGGTTAATAACAAGCTACTGTTTAAGGCTACTGTGGCACTTATCTTATATACCTCAGGTGTTATTGCGGAAATCGTAAGGGGTGGACTTAATTCCGTCGTTCACGGTCAGATTGAGGCGGGCCGGTCCCAGGGATTTTCCATGCTCCAGATCATGTGGTATATAGTTTTGCCACAGACATTCAAGGCCATAGTTCCAACGCTCTTGAGCCAGGTAATAACCACTATCAAGGACAGTTCTTTCCTGGCAAATGTGGCTGTTATAGAGCTTATGGCGAGAACCAAGCAGATACTGTCCGCTGCCAATAGGTATAACGGACTTAATTCTATTAACGTGTCCGATGTATTTGTACTGTTTGGTGTAGCTGCAGCTATTTATTTTGTGATCAATTTTTCGATTTCTATGATCGTAAGAACTATTCAGAAAAGAAAGCTGACTGTAAAAGTAAAAAAATCTCCTTTTCCTGAGGAGAAAAAGCAGACAGGATGGGCCTACAATGGATAAATATGTGATTACGATTTCCAGACAGTTTGGCGCTTTGGGAAGAACTATCGCTCAGAAGATGGCTGCGGAGCTGGGAATAGAGTTTTATGACAGAGATATTGTTGAGCATACCGCCAAACGTATGGGGCTTCCTATCTCAGAGATAAGTAACGAGGAAGAACGTGCCGGTGGCTTCTTTGCCGAAAGAAGATATCCCCTTGGAATGGGACCTGTGAGCATGCAGGAAGAACTGTTCCAAGTTCAGACAAACATTATAAAGGATTTGGCTTCCAAAGAGTCCTGCATCATTGTCGGAAGGTGCGGTGATTACTGTCTTAAGGATATGGAACGAGTGCTGAATATTTATGTTTATGCTCCCGTTGAAAAGAGGGTTAAAAACTGCACTTCGGTACTGGGAATGGATGAAAAAAAGGCAAGGGAAATGATACAGGATGTCGATAAGGCCCGCGAGAATTACAGGAGAAAATATTGTAAGGATAATGCCGGAATCTTTGACAACAGGGACATATGCATTGACTCCGGTAAATATGGCGCAGATAAATGTGCCGAGATCTTGTGCGGGGTTGTGAGGAGTGTTTTTGGCTGATATATGGAAAAAAGCAGGATACATATTCCGCATATAGGAATGCGGATAATTAAATCAGCATTCGGAGTTCTGATCTGTTTTGCAATATATTTCATAAGAGGAAAGCAGGGAACACCGTTTTATTCGGCACTGGCTGTTTTATGGTGCATACAGAACCAGACAAAAAACACAGTTCAAAATGCACTTCAAAGGACAGTTGGGACGGGCATAGGAGCTGCATATGGGCTGATATATATCTTGATAAAACCAAGAGTCCCGCAACTTGGCGATAGCTTTCTTCATTACTGCATCATATCAATAGCATTGATTCCCATAATATATACAACTGTTGTTATAAAGCAGAAGAAAGCATCGTATTTTTCATGCGTTGTCTTTTTGAGCATAGTAGTAAATCATCTTATGGATGAGAATCCGTATATGTTTGTGGCAAACAGATCCTTGGATACTCTTATCGGAATATTTGTGGGGCTTGTTCTGAACTCAGTTTCTTTCCATGGTGAATATGACAGGGACACACTCTTTATTGCAGATGTTGATAGGGCTATGGATGGTCTTTCGACAGGAATAACGCCATTTAGTCAGATCATGATAAAGAATATGCTTGAAAAAGGAATGCAGCTTACATTCATGACATTGCGGACACCGGCCGGATTTTTGGAGGGGATGCCTGATATAAAACCAAAGCTACCAATAATAGCGATGGATGGGGCAATCCTTTATGACACAAAAGAAAACAGGTACCCGAAGGTATATGTTATATCCGCAGAGCATGCCTGCAACATAGAAAGCTTTATCAGAAGCAGGGGGTTCAATATCTTTACGACAATAATTCTTGAAGACGTACTTATCATCTATTATGACGAGCTAAAGAATACTGCAGAAATAGATATTTATGAAAAAATGCATAAGTCTCCTTACCGCAACTATCTTAACAAGGAAAGACCAAAGGATCATCCGGTAGTATACATTATGTGTGTTGATGAGACCAGAAAGATAGAGCAGCTGGAGGAGGATATAAAAAGAAGCGATATCTACGAAGAACTTAAGATTCTTTCGTATCCGTCTGATGATTACAAAGGATATTCATATATAAAAATCTATAGCAAGAACGCCTCCGTACAGAATATGACAGACTACCTGAAAAACATGATCGATGCAAAAAAAGTGGTGACTCTTAGCGACAATGACAGGAACAAAACGGATTACTGTTACACAGAGTGCGACCGGATAGTGCGCAAACTACACCATCTGTTTAATTTCAAGAGAAGGGAAAAGGCCTATGAACAATGTAAACCTGCTAAAGCATACAGATGATGTCAATGCACTGCTGGCAAGGTATGGAGTGAAATAAGGATACTGTAAAGCAGTAGGCATTATGCCAAGAAGTTCTCACAAAATCACCCGTTCGGAAGCCCCTATTTTTGGGCAATAAAAAAGAGCAGGTGATGGGAATCGAACCCACGTATTCAGCTTGGAAGGCTGATGTTCTACCATTGAACCACACCTGCATTGTTTGTTGCTCTTGTGTGTCACAACAAAAGGTATTCTAACTTATAGAATCGATATTGTCAACAACTTTTTTTAAATTTTTTTTTGTGTTATTCTTTTAGGGGGAAAAGCAAGGAGGAGACGTATGGCAAAGAAGATTCTTGTTATAGGCGGCACATATTTTCTCGGCAAGGCTTTTGTGCAAATGATCCTTAAGGAAACGGACTGCGAAGTTACGATAATGCATCGAGGTACTGCGGGGGCGAAGATCGACATTGAAAGCGAGCGCCTTACCGAAATCTTTGGGGACAGACATGACGGTGCGGCCCTTAGGGAACTTCCCGGGGAACACTATGACGCCGTTGTGGATTTTTGTGCGTATATAAAAGGCGACATTTCCTTCTTGTTAGATCGTATAAAGGCGACAGTAGATCATTACATATTCATCAGTACGGTTGATGTCTACCAAAGGGGACTCGGAAGGTTTCTGGAGGAGGATGCTCCTCTTGAAACAAGGAGTTTTGGCGGTACGACGGGCGATTATATATCCGGCAAGGTTGCCCTCGAGTCGGAGATAAAAGAAGCCTGCGCGAAAAAAGGCTGTGAATATACGGTTCTTAGGCCTGCAATTATCTTTGGCCCCGAAAACTATGCTCCTCGGGAAGGAATGTACTTCTATTGGATCGGTAGCGCGGGGCAAGTGCTGTCTCCAACGGACTCGGACGGAGAGTTTCAGCTTGTGTACGTAAAAGACGCTGCCCGGGCAATAAAGCTTGTCATGGGCAATCCCGCAGCCTACGGCAAGGCGTTTAATGTCTGCGAAAACAAAACAGATAATTACGAGAGTTTCTGCAGCCTTTTAAAAGAAGCTACAGGGGAAGACTTCGAGATCCTTGAAACCCGCGTAGAAGTAATAAACGAAAAGAACATCCCGCTTCCTTTTCCGCTTACAAAGGAGGAGTCAAATTACTATGACGGCAAAGCCATAGCAGAGCTTGGACTTGAATTTACCGATAAGGTTTCGGCTATGAAAGAGACCTATCAGGATTATCTTAGGAGGAACTCATGAAATTCTTATATCCCGAAGGAAAGAAAAAAACGCTGACATTCAGCTACGACGACGGAGAAATCTTTGATATTAAACTGGCGGAAATCCTTAGAAAGCATGGAATGAAGGGAACTTTCAACTTAAATTCATCCAATCTTTGCGATACCGACGGCGGCCGCTATGTCAACAAAAATAAGCTCGCCGAGATTTACGCGGGCCACGAGATCGCAATCCACGGCGTTGAACATAAAAACCTTTGTCAGATGACAGATCAGGAGATCGCTCTTGAGATCCTCCCCGACAGACAGGCCCTCGAAAAGCTTACAGGCGGTCTCGTACAGGGTATGGCATACGCCTTCGGCGCGTACAACGATAATATCATAAGGATAATCGCTACCCTCGGAGTACATTATTCAAGAACCGTTGGTGAGAATCATTATTTCGATCTTCCTAAAAATTTCCTTGCCTGGGATGCGACCTGCCATCATGATCATGATGTAATGAAATGGGGTAAAGAATTTCTTGATTGTCCGGATTGGAAAGAACTTCCTCTTATGTACGTTTGGGGACATTCCTATGAGTTTGGCCGCCCCGATGACTGGCATATAATAGAAGAATTCACCGATATGATGCAAAACCGAGATGAAATCTGGTATGCAACAAACGGTGAAATCTACGATTATATTACAGCTATAAGACGACTGGAACTCGGCGCCGGACGTGACATTGTTTACAATCCTACCGCTCTTTCCATCTGGTATAAGGGAAAAGATAATCAACCGATGGTTATAGGACCCGGCGAAACGGTAAGAATCTAAATGCTTTAAGACTACTTACCGATCGTGTTTTTAATAAGACTGATAATAACAGGGATGGCGTTCTGCATGGTGCTTTTTTCCATAGCATGAATATAGCTGTCCCTGTCTTCGTATACGGCGCATACCGTATCTGTCAAAAGCTCGGGAGTAAGAGTGTCCTGGTCTAAAACCTTGCTGTATCCCTGAGATGCAAAGGACTCTGCGTTTAAAAGCTGGTCGCCGCGGCTTGACTTTGCGGGAAGGGGAATAAGGATATTTGGCTTTTTAAGGGCTACGATCTCGCAGATGGCGTTGGCTCCGGCCCTTGAGATGATTACATCTGCCATAGCAAAGAGATCTTTCATCTCATCCTTTATATACTCAAACTGCACATAACCCTTGGTTCCTTCAAGGGATTCATCTTTTTTGTTTTTTCCGCAAAGATGGCAGACGTTAAACTTGGGAAGGAGTAAAGGAAGGGCTTCTCTTAAAGCTTTGTTTACGGCTACGGCGCCGAGGGATCCTCCGGTAATCATCAAAACAGGCTTATCATCCGTAAATCCGCAAAAAGCCTTTCCCCTCGCTGCATCGCCCGTAAAGAGCTCGGCCCTGATGGGGGTTCCTGTGTGGACTGCTTTTCCCGCGGGGAGCTTTGAAACGGTCTCGGGGAAGTTGCAGCAAACCTTCTTTGCAGCTCCGTAGCAAAGCTTATTTGCAAGCCCCGGGGTCATATCCGATTCATGGATGATGCAGGGAATTTTAAGAGCCGCCGCCGCGCGGACAACGGGGACGCTGACAAATCCGCCCTTTGAAAAGACAATATCGGGCTTGTATTCCTTTAAAAACTTCTTTGCCTCATTAAATCCCTTGACAACCTTAAAAGGATCGGTCAGATTCTTGACGTCTATATAGCGGCGGAATTTGCCTGTCGCAACGCCGACATAGTTAAGCCCCTGATCCGTGGCAAGCTGTTTTTCGATTCCATCGTAAGAGCCGACGTAAGTAATCTCAAAACCTTCTTTATTAAGCGCCGGGAGGAGAGCAAGGTTCGGGGTTACATGTCCCGCTGTGCCGCCTCCGGTGAGAACTATTTTACTCATTTTTTCTCCTTCGGATTGAAAAACCAATCTGATTAATTTATTCTTAATAATTGACATTCTACCACCATAACCTTGAATTTGCCACACGACTTTGATAAAATAAACAGGGTTTGCACAATATCTTGCAATACCCCTAACCCTTTAGATAGCTTAAGAGGCGGACTTATGAAGATAGTTGTACTTGAAAGAAACAGCGTAGGACCCGATATCCCGGTTGACTGTTTTAATGAACTGGGGGAAGTGGTTTGCTACCCCAATACCGTTACGGTTTCCGATGTCGCCGAGAGGGTTAAGGACGCCGATATCGTGGTGGCCAACAAGTCGCCGATGAACGAGGAAAGCCTGGGGGATGCCCCCAATATCAAGCTTGTCTGCGAGTTTGCCACAGGGTATGACAACTGCGACCTTAAGTATTTAAGATCAAGAAACATCCCCGTCTGCAACGTGGTCAACTACTGTACCGATATGGTTGCGCAGCACAGCTTCGCTATGGCTCTCGCTCTTTCTCAGAGCCTGCCGCATTACGACAATTACGTTAAATCCGGCGAGTACAGCGCCCAGGACAGATTCTCAAACTTTGATGTTCCTTTCTACGAGCTTGCGGGCAAGACCTGGGGAATCGTGGGAATGGGTAATATCGGAAGAAAGGTAGCGCAGATAGCAAGCGCCTTCGGATGCAAGGTTATCTTCCATTCCGTCACCGGTACAAGTAAGGTTACGCAGTACGAGCGCGTTGATAAGGATACTCTCCTTAAAGAGAGCGATTTTGTCTCAATCCATTGTCCCTTAAGCGATATCACAAGGGATTTTATCGACGCTGACGCTCTTAAAAAGATGAAAAAAACGGCAGTCCTTATAAATGTAGCAAGAGGACCTGTTGTTAACAATACCGCTCTTGCCGAGGCCCTTGAAAGCGGCGAGATAAAAGCGGCGGGACTGGACGTTCTCGAAAAGGAGCCTTTGGCCCCTTCGAATCCTCTTTCAAAGATCAAGGATTCCAACAAACTTATCATCACTCCCCATCTTGCATGGGGCAGCGTAGAAGCCAGAACAAGATGCGTTCTCGGCGTCTACGACAATATAAAGGCATTCTTGGACGGCAGTCCGATACATGTCGTAAATTAAAGGAAGAAAGATATGATCGAATCTCTTAAGAAAAACGGCAAAGGAATCATCCTTTTGCTGATCAGCGCTTTCAGTTTGGCGCTGGGACAGTTGCTTTGGAAAAAGCCTCTTGAGAATGTAGATATTCCTCTCGTTCTCGCCTCGGGATTTTCCGGCATCTGGTCGCTGTTTTTAAAGGTTTTGCCCGGTTTTATCGTTTACGCCATCGGCGCGGTAGTAATGACTATCGGACTCGGATACGGAGAGCTTTCTGTGCTCCAGCCCATTAACTCAATGAGCTATGTATTTGCACTCATCCTTTCTGCAATATTCGTACCTACCGAATCCATTTCCGTCATCACCGTGATTGGCGTATTCGTAGTAATTGCCGGAGTTATCGTGATAGGAGGAAGCAGCAAGAAATGACAATGAATCCCCTATCCGTAAAAGAGATCATTATTATAATCGTGATCCTCTTGTCATCAACATGTATTTCCTCTCTTGCGAGTTACTTTTTAAAGAAAGCATCTCCCGCTGACGGAGGAAACAAGATCAAGATACTTCTCTCGCCGTTTTTCTATCTCGGTGGGGTGATGTATGTGGTGTCAGCTGCCGCAAATATATATTTATTGCAAAAGCTGCCTTATGCCATAGTGCTCCCCTTAGGATCGCTGACCTACATCTGGACGATGTTCTTCTCCAACAGACTTCTCGGAGAGAAGATCACAGGACGCAAGATCCTCGGAATGTGCATTATTATTGCCGGCGTTGTATTGGTAGCATTGGGAAAAGGTAAGTAAAGGAAGGAAATTAGTATGATGAAAAAGTTAGTTTCAGTTATGCTTTGTCTCGGCTTATCCGCATGTCTTCTTGCAGGATGCTCCTCAGATAAAGCAGACGTAGCGGATGATTCCGCATCCAGCACAATAGCTCAGCCCATCGGAGGTGAAACAGAGAGCCCCGTGGTAGAAGAACCTGCCGCTGAAGAACCCGAAGAGCCCACGCCCTCCGGTGATTTCAAAATCTTAGACAACGCAGATGCTCCCGAAGGATTCGTTTACAACGAGCTTTCAGGAAGACTTATTGATGCATCCATCGAAAATCAGCGTCCTATCGCCGCAATGGTTGATAATGAGAAGACCGCTCTTGACCACTTCGGACTTAACGATGCCGACGTTATTTATGAGATGGTAAACAGTCTTGAGAACAACCGTGTAACCAGACTTATGGTTATCATCAAGGACTGGGACAAAGTAGAAAGACTCGGAAGTGTCAGAAGTGCCCGTACCACAAACTGCATGCTTGCAGCCGAGTGGAACGCAGTACTCCTTCATGACGGCGGTCCTTTCTACATCAACGATTACATTAAGCTTGATTCCATTGATAACTTAAGTGGTGTGTTTGCTCGTATCAAGAACGGAAAACCCGTTGAGTTTACCGAGTATGTTACTCATGATGACCTTGTAAAGTACCTCAAGAATTCAACCGCTATTGATACCGAGTACAATTCATATTACACAGGCCCTCACTTCAAATTCTCTGAGAGCAATGCAATGGAAGGAAATACCTACAGCTCAGAAAAGGATGCTGTCGGAACTATTGCTCTTCCTTTCCCTCATAACGCTTCAGAGCTCCACTACAACGCTGACGAGAACATGTACGAGTACTACGAGTACGGCGCAGCGCACGTTGATGGAGAGACCGGAGAGGTTCTTAAGTTCAGAAACGTTATCCTTCAGAGAGCTTCTATGGGTAAGTACGATGACAATGGTTATATGTACTATAACATCGGCGGATCCGGAGAAGGATACTATATAACCGATGGAAAGTGCGTTCCTATTACCTGGAACAAGCCCTTAAATCTTGAAGGAAACACAGTTTACCTTGATTCAAACGGAAACGAGATCGTACTCAATGCAGGTACTACCTACATCGGACTTATTCCCGATGATACCTGGAGCACTATGGTTATCAAGTAATTGCTTTAATCTTTTTTAGGATTAAGAATTAGTATTAAGATAAAAAAAGGAACCGGATGTGTGGGCATTCGGTTCCTTTTAATTGTGTTTATTATTTTGATTAATTTTTGGTTATACCTTAAAGCGATAGCCTACGCCCCAGATAGTTTCGATGTAATCGGGGTTTGCGTTGTCCTTTTCGATCTTCTCACGGATTTTCTTGATATGAACCGTAACGGTGGCGATATCTCCGATCGATTCCATATCCCAGATTTTTCTGAAGAGCTCTTCCTTGGTAAATACATGGTTGGGATTCTCAGCAAGGAAAGTTAAAAGGTCAAATTCCTTGGTTGTAAAAGCTCTTTCCTCGCCGTCGACAAATACTCTGCGGGCGGTCTTATCAATCCTTAAACCGCGGATCTCGATAATATCGTTCTCGGTTTTTTGCTGACCGGCCTTTACAAGCCTGTCATATCTTGAAAGGTGTGCCTTAACTCTTGCAACAAGCTCGCTGGGGCTGAAGGGCTTAGTCATATAATCGTCAGCGCCGAGACCGAGTCCCCTTATCTTATCGATATCATCTTTCTTTGCCGATACCATGATGATCGGAATGTTGATAGTCTTTCGGATTTCCTTGCAGACCTCAAAACCGTCCATCTCGGGGAGCATCAGATCAAGTACAACAAGGTCATATGAATTGTTTCTTGCGGCTTCAAGTCCGGCAAGTCCGGTATTGCATACATCTACTTCATAATCGCTCATCTCGAGATAGTCTTTTTCGAGGTCTGCGATATCATGTTCGTCTTCAATGATCAAAACTTTACTCATATACGTTTCTCCAATCTGCCTTTCTTTTAGAGCTAAAGCTCAATATATTTTCTGAGAACAAAGTGCATACATGTGCTTTCGCCTTCTTTACTGGTTGCCCAGATATATCCGCCATGGTCCTCAATGATTTTCTTAACAATGGAAAGCCCGATGCCGCTGCCGCCCTGAGCGGAGTTGCGGGAAGAGTCTGTCCGGTAAAATCTTTCAAATATCTTGGGAAGATCCTGCTGGGCGATACCGCGGCCGTTATCCTCAATCTCTACCATAACCGAATCCGATTCATCAAGAAGCCTTATATCTATCTTTGCCTTGGGCTTATCGATGTACTTGATTGAGTTGCTGATGATATTGTTGATGACTTTCTTTAGCTGTTCCGGATCCGCTATTACAAGAGTATCATGCGAAACCATATTTGTATATGTGTATTCAATGCCTCTTTCTTCAAGGTCGAGACCGATCTCCTCGATACAATCGTTGAAATAGTCCGCAATGTTGATACGCAAAAACTTATAGGGAATGCGATCGTTGCAGGCGTTTGAGTACGTTGTAAGCTCGTTTATAAGCCTGTCCATATCCACGGCTTTGTTGTAAATTGTTTTTACATACTTGGTAGTCTTTTCGGGGGTAGTACATATTCCGTCAAGGATACCCTCGGCGTAACCCTTGATAGCGGTGATAGGAGTCTTTAGGTCGTGGGAAATATTGCTGACCAGCTCCCTGTTTTTCTCTTCCTGGCGGGAGCGCTCCTCACAGGTTTCCTTAAGGCGCATACGCATATCTTCGTAGTTGCGGTATAGGTCGCCGAACTCGTTTTCTGCGTTGGTCTCAAGCACGTATGTATAATCGCCCTCGCGGATCTTGTTCATAGCTTCATTCAGCTTGCTGACAGGCTCGTAGATGCCGCGCCTTATCCATGTTGAAACAAGAAGTCCCGTCATAACAAGGATGACTACGCAGGCGATGAGAAGGTCGATAAGCCAATGCTTTGTAAGCTGGTCAAAGGTAAACTTCATCTCGGGAGTAATACCGCCGAGGAACCTTCCGATTCCAAGGAAAGCCAGAAACATAAAAAGCAGAGGAACGACGATTGATATGATACATGCAAATATGATTTTGGTTTTAATCTTCATAATTCGCACCGTTCTTCAAAATAGTTTATTTTCACTTAAAAAAGTGGGAAATATAAGTTACAGAGAAAGTATAGCACAACGTGGTTAATTTCGAAGAAAATAAGTCTAAAAAAATTATTAAAATTGATAAAAAATATAGGAAAAAAGCGCATTTAAGAAGGAAAGGTAGAGCGTACTAACCAAGATTAGATTGACGTAGTATTGTTTGATAATATAAAGTGAAACTATCAAATGTTCAGAATTTTTGACAAATCTAATCTTATGGAGGAAAAGCTATGAAGTATGTATGTCCTGTTTGCGGTTATGTACACGAGGGAGACAATCCCCCCGCAGAGTGCCCCGTTTGCCATGTTAGCGGAGATAAGTTCAAGGTAGTTGAGGGCGAGCTTACCCTTGCTGCTGAGCATGAATTCGGTTTATACGCAAAGACAGTTAAAAATAACCCCGAGATCAGCGAGGAAGATAAAAAGTATATCTTCGAGCAGCTCAAGGCTAATTTCGAAGGAGAGTGCTCAGAGGTCGGAATGTATCTTTGCATGGCCAGAGTAGCGCACAGAGAAGGATATCCCGAGATCGGACTTTACTGGGAGAAGGCTGCCTTCGAGGAGGCTGACCATGCTGCGAGATTTGCAGAGATGCTCGGAACCGATCTTGAGCCCAAGATGACCGATTCCACAAAGCAAAACCTTGCATGGAGAGTAGACTGCGAATTCGGCGCTACTCAGGGAAAGACAGACCTTGCTAAATGTGCTAAGAAAAACAACCTTGACGCAATCCATGACAGCGTACACGAGATGGCTCGCGACGAGGCTCGTCACGGCAAGGCATTAAAGGGCCTTCTTGATAGATATTTTAAATAAATCAAAAAAGTTTTGATAAAACATGCTCCGGCCCATATAAGCCGGAGCATTTTTATGCATAAATGTTGTATATACGCGGAAAAAGGCTTATAATATCGGTAGTTTGTTTTTTGTTTTGTTCTTAAATTATGTTTTTTGAAAAAGAAATGGTTTTAAGGAGGAAGAAATGACTTACGAAAAGATTGTAGAAAAGGTGCAGAAATCATTCGCCAAAGCTTCAGGCTGGGACATCGGAGGCCACAAGGCAATCCAGATCAACGTCCGCGGAGAAGGCGAAGGAGCGTTCTATATCGAGGTTAGCGAGGGCAAGTTTAATGTACAGCCCTACGAGTACTACGATAACGACGCAGTAGTGACCATCAGCTCAAAGGTTCTTATAGACATCATGGATGGTAAAACGGAGCCCGCTGATGCATATTCAGCACAGAAATATTCAATAGTGGGGGATGCGGATGTTGCCAACAAGATCCTCTCCCTTCGCACAGTAAGCGAAGCTAAAAAGGCAGTTAAGAAAGCCGCTGACGAGACAAAGAAGGCTGCAAAGAAGGTAAGTGCGCAGACAAAGAAGGCCGCTTCAAAAACTACCAAGACAGCTAAGAAAGAAGTAAAAAAGGCAACAGCCGAGACTAAAAAGGCTGTAAAGAAGGCTACCGATGAGACCGCAAAGGCAGCCAAGGCAGTAGCCGAAGAAGTGAAGGCAGAGGCCAAGAAAGCAGTTAAGAAGGCAACTGACGAAACCAAGAAAGCAGCTAAGAAGGCAACCGCAGAGACTAAGAAAGTAGCTAAGAAAGCTGCCGACGAGACCAAGAAAGTAGCCGAGAAGGTTACCGAAAAGGCTGAGGAAGTTAAGGCTGCAGTTCCTACAGTAAAGCCCGCTTTCAAGAGACCCGTAGCGATCAAGCCTGCTGACGACAAAAAATAAAGGATTATCAAATGGAAAAGATAGCAAGTTTCACAATCGACCATATCAAACTACAGCCGGGAGTGTATGTATCCCGCAAGGACCACGTGGGTGCTGAGGTTATTACAACCTTTGACCTTCGTATGACAAGCCCTAACGAGGAGCCTGTTATGAATACCGCGGAGATACATACCATCGAACACCTTGCTGCGACTTTTTTGAGGAACCATCCCGGCTACAAGGACAAGACCGTATACTTCGGCCCCATGGGATGCAGAACGGGCTTTTACCTTCTCCTTGCCGGAGATTACGAGTCCAAGGATATCGTCCCTTTGATGATCGAGATGTATGAATTCATCAGAGATTTTAAAGGCGATGTACCCGGAGCGTCTCCCAAGGATTGCGGAAACTACCTTGATATGAACCTTGGAATGGCCAACTATCTCGCAAAGAGATATCTGGATAATGTTCTCTACGGAATAGGCGAAGACAGACTTGTATATCCCGAATAATCTTTTGGTAAAATAAGCCCGCCGGCTCTTTGGGCCGGTGGACTTTTTAGTTAAAATAAACGTATTTTAAAGAGGAAAACAGTATGAGCAAAATCGGAATAATCGGAGCAATGGAACTCGAAGTCGAGACTCTTAAGAGCAAGATGATTGTAACCCGAAAGGTTACAAAGGCAAATATGGAGTTTAACGAGGGTACTCTCGGCGGGGCGCAGGTAGTTGTTGTAAGAAGCGGAGTCGGCAAAGTAAATGCTGCTCTTTGCGTACAGATCCTTGCTGATATTTTCGAGGTTACTCATATAATAAATACAGGAGTTGCGGGATCCCTTAATGCGAAGCTTGATATCGGAGATATTCTGATCTCCAAGATCGCTCTTCACCATGATGTCGATGCAACCAATTTCGGATATCAGCTTGGAGAGGTTCCTCAGCTTGGAATAAAGGAATTTCCGGCTGATGAGAAGATGATCACTTTGGCAGAGGAAACCTGTAAAAAGGTCCTTCCCGAGCTTAAAACTCTTGTGGGCCGCGTAGTCAGCGGAGACCAGTTTATCGCGGACAAGGCGGTTAAAGAAAAGCTCATCACAAATTTTGCCGGTGACTGCTGCGAGATGGAGGGCGCTTCCATCGCCCACGGCGCATACCTTAACGGTATTCCCTTTGTGATCCTCAGAGCTATCTCCGACAAAGCGGACGATTCCGCCCAAATGGACTATCCTACTTTTGAAAGACATGCCGCAGAGCACTGCGCTAAGCTTGTAGAGGCTCTTGTGGGACAGATATAAATAACCGGGGGTTAATGCGATATGCATAACAAAAAAACTATACTGACGGCAGCTCTATTGGGGACAGCCCTGCTTCTTTCCGCCTGCTCAAAAATGACACAGGGGGACGGGGTTGGGGGTTCATTATCAGACAGCACGCCCCAAAGTCAGACAATGACACAGGGGGACGGAGTTGGGGGGTCACTATCAGGCGGCGAAGACGCCGGCTCCGACAGTGCATCCTTCTTCCCTTACGGAGAGGTATTTTACGACGGAAGAATGATCATGGGCGGACTCGAAGAACCCGCCGAAAGGCTTGATCCCGCCGAGATTTACGCAAACGTAACCTACACTCCCCAGATGTTTTACGGGGATTACAGACTGAACCATAAAAATGACGGTATTCAGACTGCGTATGCTTCAAGAGAGTTTTTAAACAGTTGCAAGTGGGTAAAGGGTGATGAAATATCCGATTCCCTATCCGGAAAAATCATCTCTTCGATCCCCTATAGGATCGTGGCCGGAAATGCGGAGCTGGACAACGCTCTTATCACAGATACAAACTACAACTGGTGCCAGATTTACTTCGCGGTATCGGGCGACGAGAGAGAAGGTGTCTACCTCGATGCGGCTTATACCGTCGAGGGAAAAGATATAATCTTTACTCCTGTATCGAGCTGGAACTTCGACGAGACGACCGGGGAGCTTAGTTACAAATTCGAAGAAAAACAGGTTAAATATAGCTTTGAGTTTTGCGGTCCGAAGGTTACTCTTTCAACAGAGGACGCAAGCTATACCCTTATCGAGAGAGATTTCACAAGCTGGAAGAGCTACGTGACCGAGGAGAGCCTTTCCGTTGAGAGTAGTCTTTCCGAGAATTCAAGAAAAGTTGACGACATTGTCGGAATTGATATCACGGTTCAGGTGGATGCAAACGGAAAGCTTAATCCTAAAAAGTCCAACTTCACTTTAAAAACAGAATCAAACGGCCAGACAAAAAACTGTAACGGCTGCGCTAAATGGGACGAGGACGGACTCTTTACCTTCTCCTACACGGACCAAAACGGCGAGACAAAGATCCATCAGATGGTTATGTTTTACTGCGGCTTTGACGGAATAATCCTTTCCGACGGAAAGAAAAACTACTACTATCTCAGTACGTTTTTATCCGAGGCCAGCGTCGGACATTATACGATAGAGGATCTTGGAGCTAACGTTTCCGAAGAAGATGCGGCTGTTATCGAGACTCTTACTGATGAGGAAATAGAGGAGATCATCGAGACAAGAGACAATCTTTTGGAAGACTTTGAAAAGGCATTTTCCGCAAACGGCATAGCGGCAAAGATTCAGGAAGAAACCGGAGAGATAGTCCTTGACTCTTCAATCCTTTTTGCAACGGGAGATTCATCTCTTTCAGAGGATGGAAAGAAGGCATTGAATGCCTTTATTACAGCGTTTGTCAGCGTAATAGACGATTCAAAGTACAAAGGATTTATCTCAAAGGTTGAGATTGGAGGACATACCGATACCCAGGGTGCTTACGATTATAACCTCGAGCTCTCCCAGGAAAGAGCGGATAATGTTAAGGCCTATTGCCTTACAGAGGCGGCGCTTTCTGACGAGATGAAGAATGAGCTTTCGAGCATTCTTATCCCCGTTGGTTACTCCTACGACAAGCCGGTTTATGATAAAAAAGGAGACGTCGATATGGACGCCTCCCGTAGAGTTGAATTTGTATTCTATATTAACTTAGGGGCTATAAGCGGTCAGTAGACTGCTTATAGCTTTTTCTATAGTGGAAAGTAACCTGCGTTTAAGCTGCCTGCATTAATTTGCCTGCTTATTAAGCTGCAGACGCTACTGAGTAATACTTACGTTAAATCCCTCAACGGTTCCGAATCTTTCAAGATTCGGGTCGTTGCCCTGATTCATCTTTTGAGCAATGACGTTATTCATCTCATTCTCAAAATCGGTAAGATTCTCGTTTTCCTGCTGAAGAGCTTTATTTCTCTCGTCTGTTATGCGCTGCTTCCTGGCATCTTCCTTGGCCTTGTCCGCCTTCTTGTTTTGATCTTCGGTAGCAGAATTGTCATCCGCCTTCTTAACGGTCTCTTTTGCGCTTGCCGCGTTTGAAACTTTCTCGGAAGCCTCATCGTCGGAAATCTGTTTCTTTAACTCCTCACGCTTTTCAATTTCCTTATCAAGGTCATTTCTGCTGATCTTGCCTTCTCTGTAGAGAACATCAAGCTGATCCTCCGAATATCCGGTAAGATCCGTTATCTCTTTTTCGGGCTCCTTTTGAAGGACGATTCCGTCATTTAATGCCTCCATAGATTTTTCGCTTGCTCTTACGGTATCGCCGTCCTTTGATGTTGAGATAACTTTACCGACCGCCTCGTCTATTGTGGCAGCCTTTTGCTGCTCTGCAAGGAGCTCTTTACGAGCCTCTTCGCTTTTTGCGCTTTCATTCTCTCGAGCTTTGCGAAGCTCTTCAGCTCTCTTGGCAGAGGCATCATCAGCTTTATCGGCTCTGCTCTGTCCGACCTTATAGGCATTGTTAATATTTTCTTCTCTTATGACCATCTTGGCCTGAATATCCATCGCCATATAGACACCTCCCGTCGCTATTATCTGGCAATTTGTAAAATTTACAGACTATTACGCTTATATTGTAGACGCTCCGAGAGGAAGATGTCAAGGATATTCTGTTATTTATAAATTTGTATCATCAGAGGATTGGCTGCCGTTAGATGCGTTGCCGGGAGCCTGACCATCGGGAGCCTGACCTCCGAAACCACCGCGTCCGCCGTGCATCTGTCCCCCAAAGCCTGATCCATCGGGAGCCTGTCCGTCAGGCATCTGAGTTCCGTCGGGAGCCTGGCCATCAGGCATCTGTGTTCCATCGGGAGCCTGTCCGCCGAAACCTCCGCGTCCACCGCCGAAGCCGTCGCGGCCGCCACCCATGTTGCCACCGCCGCCGAAGCCGCCTCCAAATCCGGTTCCCGAGCCGTAGATGTTATTTCCGTCCATAGAAATCTCTACTGATTCTGAACCTGTTGAAAGTGTAAGCGTATCATCGTCTGAAATATCAGGTGTTGAAATGAGTACCGAATTTCCCTGCTTCGAAGCCGTTACGGAAACTAAAACATTTCCATCGGAGTCCGTGAGGGAGATGGCATCGCCTGACTTATAAGTAACGGAATTTACAAGTATTGATCCCTGAGAAGCGCTGTTAAAGTTCATCGCCATACCGCTTGATCCGAGAGCTATAAATGTTCCTCCGGTAATCGATCCTTCGCCGTCGTAATCAAGAGCTCCGTTTCCTGCACTTACCGGTCCGTCAACAAGAGTATAACCTCCGGTTACGTATAAGGAACCATTGGCATCGACACCGTCACCTTCGGAATTAATGTAAATCTTTCCGCCGCTGATCTCGATATAGCTTGAGCTTGAAGAAGAGAATGTATCTCCGCCCATGGGTCCGAAGCCGCTTCCGTCGTTTCCGCCCGCAGCGTTGATTCCGTCATCGGTAGCCTTTACATTAATTTCTCCGCCTGTGATAAGGACAACGGTTCCTTCGATTCCTTCGTAGCAGGAGCTGACGTTTATTTTTCCGCCGCTGATGATGGTAGTGCCGTCGCTGTGAACCGCATCATCGTCAGATGTGATATCAAAGCTTCCGCCTTCAATCTGAACTGTTCCGGATCCGTCGATCGCATCACTGCCGGAGTTTAAGGTAAAGGTTCCGCCGCTTATATAAACATATCCAAGACTGTCATCCTCATCATTGGAAGCGTGTATACAATCGGTAGAAGCCGAAATATCAAAGGTTCCGCCACAGATTCTTACGCTGTCTTTTCCGTTAATACCGGAAGAGGAAGCCGAAATCTTGTAATATCCGCCGGTTACTTTAAGATCATCCTTGCTGACAATTCCGTGTCCGTAATTATTCACGATAGTAAGGCTGCCGCTTCCGTTAAGTACGAGATCGTCCTTGGAATAGATAGCTGCGTCGATATTGTTGTCATCGATGGCGACATATTCGCCGGTTGTGGATAATGTATTTTCGCTTCCTTCGGCAAGGGTGATAAATACCTTGTCCGCGTCTTTTACATATATAGCCGCCGAAGAATCGTTTGAGATATTTGCTCCCTTAAGTACAAGCTGCACCTTTGCTCCGTCCGCGTCTACTACTATCTGTCCGTCTGAAAGAGTACCCGAGATTTCATAGATCCCTTCCTCAGAAATTGTCACGGTTGATCCGTCTACGGATACACCCTTGCCGGAAGATGTAATTCCATTGTCCGAAAGGGAAATGCTTACTGCCTTCGAAGCTTCGTAGGAAGGATCAAGATCTCTTTCCGTAAAAAACTCCGAAGAATCAAGAGAACTTGATGCATAAAAATTGCTTTCCCCGGAAAGGATCTCTGATGATGAATCTAAAGATCCAGATGAAGAACCGTCGGTTACATCTGCGCTTCCTGCGTTAGCGGAAGAATCAGGGCTTTCGATAGTGCTTCCCGAAGAGCTTGTACCTGTGCTTGTTCCTGTGCTGCAAGCCGCCAAAGATACGGCGATCATTCCTGTTAAAACTACTGAAACTGCTTTTTTAAGATTATCACTTAATTTATTATAATTCATTTATAGCCACCTCCTGTGTATCCATGCTGACCTCGAGATTTCCGTTACGGGTTCTGAGCATATCGATAAATTCTTTTTCCGATGCATCCTCTTTTAAAGCTACGCTGTATCTGAGCTTGAAAAGGCTGCCCATATTGCTGGTCTTTACTGAGATAAGCTCTGCTTCATCGGTGAAGTCCTTCAAAATATCAGTAAAAGCCTCTGTATAGTTAAGATCCTCCGGAATCGTTATTCTAAGATTCTTTCTTGACTCATCAGTTGTTCCCTTAAATTTAAGGTAAGTAAGAAGAGTCATAATTACTGCAAGAACTACGGTAAATACTGCTGCGTATGCGAGATATCCCATTCCTGCGATAAGTCCCGCACCCATAGCGATAAAGATCGTTGAGATCTCTCTTGCAGAGCCCGGTGCCGAGCGGAATCTTACGAGGCTGAAAGCTCCGGCTACAGCAACTCCTGCGCCGACATTTCCGTTGACCATCATAATTACGACGCAGACGATTGCCGGCATGATCGCAACTGAGATAAGAAAACTCTTTGATGCCTTGTTTCTAAGACTGTAAAGCCAGGCGAGAAAGACGCCGATGAGGAGCGATGCTCCGATGCATACGATAAAGTTCATAAAAGGGATTGTCTCCGCTGTAGTGTCAAAAATGCTGTTAAAAATATTGCTCATTATTATTTTCCTCCAAATTTAAACGTTAGATACATGCTTTGAATTCATACAGATTCTTTTCGAAAAGAACCTGTTTTGTGGGCTCGGGAAGGTTACCTGCAAGCCCGTTGTCAAGTAAATAGGCTGTTCCGTACTTTGAAAATGATGTTTTGTAGATCCTGTTATCGGTTAAGATCTTTACGAACCAGGCGGGCATTGCCGCTCCGACCTTGACTTCCATAAGTACATAGTTTTTATCAAGTAGTCTGTTTCCGTAATAACCTTTGTCCAGTCTTAAGTCATCTGTTCTCCATCTGATGTTGTCGTCGAATGTGATTCGGAACTCGTGATCGTCAGCGGCGTAAAAAGCATCTCTTTCATACTGAAGCATCATAGCCGGGCGGATGCCCTTATAATACTGTACAAAATACTCGATTTCTTTTACGATCTGTTCTTTTGAAGAACCTGCTTTCAATCTTTCTCTGAAGCTTTTGAGAAGGAATCTCTTAGCTTCGGGAGTACCGGAGAATGATTCGGGAAGGAATGCTCTCGACTGGGGCAGGAGCATTGAAACCCTTCTTTTGTAAACAATGCCGTCGTACTTTTTCGTGATCTCGACAAAAACCTGTGAATCATCACTCGCGATACCGTAGCTGCGAAGCCTTAATTTTTCCTTATACATAGGTTTATCGAGGCTCCTTCTTGCAAGGATTGAATTCGGAGTGTCGTAGTAGAGGGATTGAATCTGGCTTCTGCCGTGTTCGTCCATGATCATATAAGGAGCCATCGCTTCAAGTACTCTGCGTTGTTGCTGCCTTGTTAAGATGTACTTAACTTCATATCTTTTAAATATTGTTTGGTCACCCATATTTTTTCCTCATCTTCCTAAAAGTAAAAAATGTGATTTCTGAATTGTTTCAAAAGCGTTCTTTGCTTTTGTTAGGTATAGATTAACGGGAATTTGTGAACATTCTGTGTGAGAAAATTGTAAAATTTGCGAAAAAATGACACAGGGGGACGGGGGTGGGGGTTCATTTTTTTAAACGAAAAATGACCCCCGGGGACAGTCACCGGGGGTCAAACGGGGACAGGCACGGGGGGTCATAAAATAGTAGATATTAGGTTGATTTTACGCGGAAATTACGAAAAACTCTTTACAGCTTCTGCCTGGTGGCCGGCGAAAATACTTCTCTCATCATTATAGTAACGGATGAAATCGTCCATCATTTCGTGGCCGAAAAGGGTGCCGTCCTCATTTACAGAGTCCACATAAGGCGTGTAGTAAGTGCCGTACTTTGAGAAGTTTGCCCAAAGCAGGAAGTAGGAAGCGTTGGACTTTGACGCGTAGTCGAGAATGTCGCTGTGCCAATGCATATTAAGGTTACCTGTAAGGTGGATGGATGTTGCGTGGCAATCTTTGTCAGGACGCTTGCTTGCAAGTCCTGTCTCCGTAACAGCCATAAGCTTTTTATGGGCAGCGGAGAATTCATCCAGTATAGCCAGCTGATTTTTAAATCTTTCAAAGAAGACATCGCCTTCGCCGTCTTCTGTTTCCGGATCGTACATATCAACGCCCACGAGGTCGACAAGGTCATCGCCGGGAAACCGCTCCCCGTACTCTTTGGCGTCCTTATTCTCGCTTCCCGGGCTGTAGGCGTAGAGGAGATTATGTACTCCCTTTGTATCCCTGAGATACTCGACGATATAGCGCCAAAGGGCCTTGAATTCATCGGGAGTGCAGTGGTCTGCACCCCACCAGAACCAGCTTCCTGTGTTTTCGTGAAGAGGTCTGAAAAAGAAAGGTTTCTCAACAGCCTTCGCGAACATAGCGACAATATCGAGATATCTCGTAAATGCATCATTTGCTTTTCCGCCGGGCATTACTTCGAGGACTACTTTTCCTTCACAGCGGTTAGGTGTATATTCTTTATAATTGTATTTGGCAATGGCGGGAGATACGCCCTCAACGTAATCTTCGCGTATCTTGCTGAATAAAAAGTTGGGCATATGCGCAGAAAGGGAAAAGACTCCGCCAAGGTCTATGGCGCGTCTTGCAAGGGCTGCAGCAGCGTAAATATCAGCTTCGGTTTTGTCCAGAGTGGCAGTATCTATTTTTTCAAGAGCTTTCCAGCCGGGGATGTCCGATGTATATTGCCTGTTAAGACGCTCCGCAGAAAACTCTACTCCCGTAAAGCTGAGGACGTCAAAGGCCTGAAGCGCGGGATAGTCCCCCGTAAGGTCGAAAGTATCCGAATGAGAAGCATCCCGGTCACCGGCCTTGCACTGGAGATTGTTTTCCTGCCCGAACATAACAAACTTAGAGCGCCCTATGGCATCCATATACTTGTAAAGGCTTCTGACAGATGCATCACAATTTTTATCGACGGTTGTAAACTCATCGTCTGAGAGCAGTTTTACTGTCTCGGTCCCGGAGGCGCATGTAACGGTTAGAACGCCGGCCTCTTCGTCAAAAACTACTTTATTCTTGTTTAAAGGAAGAACTTTTGAATTAACGTAAGCGTCTTGCATCATAGTAACCCTTTCTTTAAGCGTCGTTTTATCGTATAGTAACGTAATAAAAAGTGGAATTCAATAGGAATATTTTATATACTTATAACATGATTTCAAAAAACATGAACAGAATCTTTAATTTCACAAATACATACGACCCGGAAAAATACGAGGATTTCAGCCTGATAGACTGCTCGGGGCTTAGTGGGACCGATATGTACCTTGACGATGAGGCACATAAAAAAATTTCACATCTTATAAAAGACAGCGCTTTAAAAGGGCCCTACTCGGGAATCCATCTGATCGACTCGGGAAATTATCATTATATGTCCCGACTCTTTACGGAACTTATCGATGAGCCATACGATCTTTTGTATTTCGACAACCACACGGATATGAAGCCCGCGATGTTTGATATGTTAAGCTGCGGCTCCTGGGCTGAGGACGTATTAAAAAACGATCCAAATCTTAGAAAGATATTTATGATAGGACCGTCGCAAAAAAGCATATCCGAGCTTTCGGAGGATGTATTATCAAGCGAAAAGCTTGTAGCCATATCTGCCGAGGAGCTTGAGAAGATGGCGCCGTCTGAGATATTCCAAAAGCTTGCGTGGGCTGCTCCGGTAGATGACGAGGCGCGAAGCAAAAACGGAGGAAGCGCTATAGCCCTATATATTTCAATTGACAAAGATGTCATATCTTCTGCTGAAATAGAAACAAACTGGGACCAGGGAATCCTGAGCCTGGCAGATCTTTTAAAAATATTGGAGGAAATCTGCAAAAGCAGAAAAATATTAGGCGCTGATATCTGCGGACTCCTACCGGAGAGTGCGGGAAGAAGCCGGGGAGAGAGCGACGCAGTAAAGTACTCTCTTTTAGAGAGCGATTTAAAGATAATTGAGGTTTTGAAAAAATATGTCTGATTTTTTACCTGCAGAATTTGAAAACAGAATGAGAAAAGAGCTCGGAGACGAGTACGAGGCCTTCGAGGAAGCTTTAAGAAGCGAAAGATACAGAGGGCTCAGGATCAATCCTTTAAAGAAAAGAGCAGAGCTTACGATAAGAGAGCCCGGTGAAAATCCCGGGGCATCCGAAGAAACAGGCTCTTTGGTAGGCACCTCTCCCGAAGCTCTCTTTAATCTTACGGAAAAGATTGACTGGGCAGACGGCGGGTATTACTACGGAGACGAAACCCCGGGAAAGCACCCGTACCATGAAGCCGGAGTTTATTATATCCAGGAGCCCAGCGCCATGCTTCCCGCTTCACTTCTCGGGGCTAAGCCGGGGGAAAAGATCCTCGACCTTTGCGCCGCACCGGGAGGAAAAAGTACCCAGATAGCGGCGATGATGGCGGGTGAGGGACTTCTCGTATCAAATGAGATAAATTCAAAAAGAGCGGCAATTCTTTCTGAAAACATAGAAAGAATGGGAATCAGAAATGCCGTAGTAACAAGCGAATCTCCAGATAGCCTTGCGCCGAGATTCGAAGGCTTCTTTGACCGGATCATGGTTGATGCGCCCTGCTCCGGGGAGGGAATGTTTAGGAAAAACGACGAAGCTATAAAACAGTGGAGCCCGGAAAATGTCTCAGCCTGCGCCGAAAGGCAGGCGGGGATTTTGGACTGTGCCGCAAGAATGCTTCGAAGCGGAGGAAAGATCGTCTACTCAACCTGTACTTTTGCGAGAGAGGAAAACGAAGAGTCAATCGAGAAATTCCTTAAAAGACACCCCGACTTTACCTGCCTTAAGATGCACAGACTCTGGCCTCATAAGATAAAGGGGGAGGGACATTTTGCGGCAGAGCTTATTAAAGCGGGGCCCGAGGCTGTAATTGCTTCGGCTCAGCCTATGGCAGCAGCCGATAAAAAGAAGCTTAAAGAGTATCTTAAAGATATAGTAAAGGATGACTGCTTTGAAGAGGAAGGCCCTCTTTACTCCGGAAGCCTTGTAACCTTTGGTGATAATATTTATCTTTGCCCGGCAGCTATGCCTTCCATAAAAGGACTTAAGGTTTTGAGACCCGGACTTTGCCTCGGAAGCTTAAAGAAGGACCGCTTTGAACCGGCACATTCCCTTGCACTCGCCCTGCAGGCGGATATGGCAGAGCGAAGCGTAAACTTAAATCTGAAGGATTCTGCAGACTACATAAAAGGTCTTACAAAAAATGCAGAAGGTGAAAAAGGCTGGTGCCTTGTACTAACCGAAGGTTATAGCCTCGGATGGGGTAAGATAGCGGGAGGGATCCTTAAAAACCACTATCCCAAGGGACTTAGAAAGGACCTTTGATACATGGATATTCTATATGAAGACAGCGATATAATTGTTGTAAAAAAGAGGGCGGGACTTGCGACCCAGACTAAAAAGATAGGCGAAAAAGACCTCGTAAGCGAGCTTAAAAACCATCTAAAGGGCGGGTATGTCGGTGTGATCCACAGGCTAGATCAGCCGGTTGAAGGACTGCTGGTTTTTGCAAAGACGAAAAAAGCGGCAGCGGTATTATCGTCGGAAGTCGGCGATAAAGAAGGAGCCGGCTTTTCAAAGATATACACCGCAATAGTACTTGCGGAAGGTGAGTATAAAGAAAGCGAATCCCTGACTGACTATATCTGTAAGACAAAGGAAGGAACGGCGAAGATACTACGGGCCGGAGAGGAAAAAAGCTTCCCCGATGCAAAAATAGCGAGGCTTGATTATAAGGTTGAAGGAAAGCTTGAATTAAAGGAAAAGACTGAGCTAAAAGAGAAAGATGTAGGTGAAAAGGCAGAAGGCAAAGCTAAAGATGAAGCGGAAAATTCCTACGAAATCCTTAAGATACGCGTAACTCTTCACACAGGCCGCTTCCATCAGATAAGAGCCCAGCTCTCAGCCGCCGGCCTTCCTATTATAGGGGACAGAAAATACGGAACTGACAAAGCTGTCAGTCTTGCTGCTTCTCTTGACAGCAGATTCCCTTTTCTTTGCGCAAGTACGCTTAGCTTTAAACACCCGGTAAGCGGTAAAAATCTTGAATTTACCTGCGATGCGTTTCATGATATTATAGAAAACAAAATGACCTTAAAGGTAGATAGATAATGAATGTTTTAAAGGCTATAAAGGTGGCCGAGCTTAGGAAAAAGCTTTCCATTATACCTGCAAAGATAATAGTTGCTCTTGTGCTGACCCTTGGCGTATTTGTTGATTTCGTTAATCGCGAAAATATGCTGGCTAACGCCGTCGAGAAAATAAAGTCCGCTCCGAAAAATGCGCTGTTTCTGTTTCTTACAATATACGGCGCTGTTTCCTTCGTGTACATATTTATCAGACTTATGCATAACTGGCTCTTAGGGCTGATCCTTTCAATAGGAGCCGCGGCCCTTATAGTTACTCAGGCCGGAAAGCTTGGGGGCCGCTGGCAGATAATCGCTCTTTTGGCGATGCTTGTTTTGGGGCCGGTTTTTGATATCATAAATCTTCTTAGGTATCAGACTTTAAAAAGCGAAGTTATAAGAGCTGAAGAGGAACGCATCGAGGAAAGCTACGGCGATGGTTTTGACGACGGCTTTGCAAGAGGCCTTCGCCAGGGAGAGAGAAACGAACGCAGACGTCTCCGCGACTATGAAGAAGGGTATGAAGATGGCTACGAGAGCCACAGAAGGCTTCGCAGTCATGAAGATCGCCGCCGTCTCTCTGAATATGACAGCAGTGACGGATATGAGAGTGAAGATTACTACGATGACTACGAAGACAGCCCGCGTCTGCGCCGCGATGAGGCTTACGATGAATATGACAGCCGTCGTTTAGATTACGATGACTACGAAGACGGATATGATGAGGACGAGGAGGACTACGACGAGCCGGGTTACGACTATGCCGGCAGCAGGTCCGAAAGCTCTGAAAGATATATCTCCGGCGACAGTTCCAATGCGCAGGGATTTTTTGCCGACTGCAAGAGTCCTGCCGATATAAAACGCAGATACCACGATCTTTGCAAGGTTTACCACCCTGACAGCGGAAATGGCTCTGCCGAGCTTTTCTACCGCATTAAGGATGAGTACGACAGGCTTACAGCCTCGATATCGTGACAAAATATTTTTACAGTGTTATAATTAAATTTACGTATTTTCAGCTTTGACAGGTTACTCGTTACAGAACGCAAGATTTCGCCTCCGGCGGAATAAGAGAGAGAATGGAAGAGAACGTTAGAGAAACTAAAAATATCAAAGTAATACGCATATTGGGCGCCGTTTTGGGAAACAGCGCGCTAATTTTGGTTACCACTTTGGCAATTGCGCTTCTCTTTGTTGTAAGTGTTATTCTCATCTTGACTCACGGTCCTTCGAGCCAGGCGAAATATATTTTTGTCAATTCCTGTCATGAGACCAGCGCCTTAAAGTTTTTACCTTACTGGTTTTTGAGTGACGATGAGGTGGACAGGCTCCTTTTACCTATATCCGAAGATGATGGATACAGAGAGCTTGGATACGGCCCCGAAGCGGCGGAAAATACCGGAGAAAACGAGACTGCCGAAGTCTTTTTGCCGGCCGATGAGGATGATGGATTTACGGACGGGGTAAAGATAGAGGATGTGTACGGAGACACCTATCGCGGAAAAGTGATGCTTATAAGGGATCCCGAAAGAGTAACCTTTGGTGTGCTTCATTCCTACAGCGAGGACGGATACGGAAAATACCTTTATAAATTTATAGAAGATACCGGAGCGATCGGAGGAGTCAACGGCGGCGGATTTGCCGATGAAGAAGGCAGAGGCCACGGAGGATGCCCCGACGGATTTGTAATCAAGGATGGCAAGATCATTTACGGTGCTGACCTTGGAGTTTGCAACAACTTTATCGGCTTTGACAAAGACCATAAACTCCTTTTAAAGAGCTGCACAGCAAACCAGGCTCTTAACGCCGGCGCGGTAGAAGGTTTTACCTTCGAGATGGGCAGCGTACTTATAAGGGACGGGAACCCTGCAAGGAAGCTTGGAGGCGGTTACAATCCCCGGACAGCTATCGGCCAAAGGGCTGATGGAACGGTAATACTCGTTGTTATCGAGGGGCGGCACGCTGCGAGCCTTGGAGCTACAAGAGACGATCTTGTTAAGATTATGGAATATTACGAGGCGGAAAATGCCACTATGCTTGACGGCGGCTCCTCCGCTGAGATGCGATATGACGGCGAACAGCTGACAAGAGGAAGCGGAATCATTGGTATGCGCCCTCTCCCCAACGCCGTACTTGTAATGCCGGAGGGTGAAAAATGAAGAATCCGGTAGTGCGTAGAATCTTTTTTGTATATCTCGGAATGCTGGTTGCAGTGGCGCTGTTTTTCCTTGCTCTACTTTGGAGAAACCTTGTGATGTACCAGACAAACTACGAGGACGAACAGCAGGTTCTTGAGACTTTGAAAAATGCCGAAAGAGCGCCTCAAAGGACTTTTTTGCAGTTTGCAGAGCAGCTTACGGCCACAGAGCTCTCTAACCTTTGGTTAGAGGATAATCAAAACGCTCCGGAGTCTGAACTTACCGTGACAAGCTATTTTACAGACCTTTTAAGCTCCGAAGAGATTGGATATTACAAGTCCAGAAAAAGTACCAAAAAGGCTCCCGTCTATGAGATATTCGCCGGAGAAAGCCCGGTTGCAAGAGTATATCTGACCGGGGCAGGTTCTAAGTGGGAAGTTGAGGATGTCCGGGTTTTTGCAAATGGAAAAGAAGAGTTTACCTGCTGCGTGCCGGAAGGTACGATAGTTTCTTTAAACGGAAAAGAACTGGGGGGCAGCTACGCCGATAAAACCGGGATCGTTAAATTCCCTTACGACAGAGAAAGAGACCTCTACAAGGACCTTTTGAAAAATGAGGTCATGTGGACGGAAGTCAGAGCGGACGGACTTTTGTCGGTTCCCGAATACGAGATAACAGCAAAGGAAGGGGAGATCATTTCCAAAGAGGAAATCCCTGATACTTCCGGAGGCTTTTATATACTATACGCTGACGAAGACCTTACCGAAAAACTGACTGGGGTGTCAGAAGGGTTCTTAAACGCGTATCTTACTTACTACACATACGGCAAGAATATGATCGATGACCATATCGCCAAGGCACAAAGCTATTGCTTCGCAAATTCCCCCGCGGACAAGTCGCTGATAAATGCCTACGAGGACAGCGTAAGCTGGGCCTACGGACACACCAACCTTCGAAACGAGATTTTGGACGAGGGAAGACCGGTCAAGTGGGCGGACAATTGCTACTCGGTGGATATAAAGTATCATGCCTACGCTAAGCGCGGCGGCGAGGAGCTCGATTATTCAAGACAGGACGAGCTTATCAGGATCGTGATGCTTGATAAAGGGAACGGCTACAAAGTGTACGCTTTTGACGTATCCCCTGCCGGAGAGTTTTTGGAATAGATATAAAGATTTTGGATATATTTGGAGGAAAGACATGCAAAACAAAGGAACTTATTATTTAACAACAGCAATTGCCTATACATCCGGCAAACCCCACATCGGAAATTCATATGAGATCGTTATGGCCGATGCCATTGTGAGACATAAAAGAATGCAGGGCTACGATTGCCGTTTCCAGACCGGAACAGACGAGCACGGTCAAAAGATCGAAGAGAAGGCTGCGGCAGCAGGCGTTACTCCCAAGGAGTTTGTTGATAATATAGCCGGAATCATCCGCGGAATCTGCGACAGCCTGAACGTTTCTTACGACAAGTTTATCCGTACCACCGATGCGGACCATGAGAAACAGGTTCAGAAGATGTTCAAGAAAATGTACGCAAAGGGAGATATCTACAAGGGAGCCTACGAAGGTCTCTACTGTACACCCTGCGAGTCTTTCTGGACCGAGAGCCAGCTCGTAGACGGTAAATGCCCCGACTGCGGACGTGAAGTTAAGCCCGCAAAAGAAGAAGCGTATTTCTTTAAGATGAGCAAGTACGCCGACAGACTTATGAAGTATTACGACGAGCATCCCGAGTTTATCCAGCCTGTTTCCAGAAAGAACGAGATGGTAAACAACTTCTTAAAGCCCGGACTTCAGGATCTTTGTGTATCAAGAACCTCTTTCAAGTGGGGTATTCCTGTTGATTTTGATGACAAGCATGTCGTTTATGTATGGCTTGATGCTCTTTCAAACTATATCACGGGTCTCGGATATGACGCAGACGGCGAGAGCGGAGAGCTTTACAAGAAATACTGGCCCGCAGATCTTCATCTTATCGGAAAGGATATTCTCCGCTTCCATACCATCTACTGGCCCATCTTCCTTATGTCTCTTGGGGAGCCCCTTCCCAAGAAGATATTCGGACATCCTTGGCTTTTACAGGGTGGGGAAAAGATGAGTAAGTCACGCGGAAACGTTATCTACGCTGACGATCTTATTGATCTTTTCGGAGTAGACGGCGTTCGTTACTATGTACTTCACGAGATGCCTTACGAAAATGACGGAACTATCACATGGGAACTTATGACCGAGAGATACAACTCGGATCTTGCCAATGTTCTTGGAAACCTCGTTAAGAGAACAATTTCCATGACCAATAAATATTTTGACGGAGTTGTCAGAAAAACCGGAGCTGTGGCAGATGTTGATGCCGACCTTAAGGCTGTTGTTACCGCTGCAAGAGATAAGGTTGCGAAAAAGATGGATGACCTCAGAGTTGCTGATGCCATCGATGAAGTATTTGCGATCTTTAAGCGCTCCAATAAATATATCGATGAGACCGAGCCCTGGAGCCTTGCAAAGGATGATGCCAATAAGGACAGACTTTCCGAGGTTATGTACAATCTTACCGAGTCTATTGTGATCGGTGCAAATCTTCTCTATCCTTATATGCCCGAGACCGCTGACGCTATCCTTGCTCAGCTTTGCGAGAACGGAAAGAGAGATTACGAGGACCTTGATAAGTTCGGACTTTTCGAATCCGGCAAGAAGGTTACAGCCGAGCCCGAGATTCTCTTCGCAAGACTTGTTCCCGAAGAGATCATGAAAAAGGTTGAAGAAATCCGAGCAGCGCAGAAGGCTGAGTACGAGAAAGAAAACGGAATTACTGCCGAAGATGCAAATGCTTCGGAAGAATCTGACGCAGATGTCATCGATATCGATCCTAAGGATACCATCACATACGACGACTTCTCAAAGCTTCAGCTTCAGGTTGGAGAGATCGTTAAGTGCGAGGCTGTTCCCAAGTCAAAGAAGCTTCTTTGCTCTCAGGTAAAGATCGGCAGCAAGACTCGCCAGATCCTTTCCGGTATAAAGGCAAGCTACTCTCCCGAGGAGATGGTAGGCAAGAAGGTTATGGTACTCGTAAATCTTCAGCCCAGAGAGATCGCAGGACTTACCAGCGAGGGAATGATCCTTTGCGCCGAAGACGCCGAAGGAAAGCTTGCGATCATGGTTCCCGACAGACCTATGCCTGCCGGAGCTGAGATTTGCTAATAACAGCGGATTGAATAATACATTCTGAATACACTTGTGTAATGAAGAATGTATTATTCGAAGGCGCCCCACCACATGAGCAAAAAAGTGATTTTTCAAAGAAAAATCGCGATTTGCGAAGGTGGTGAGGATTGCGAGAATTACGAAGTAATGAAGCAATCCGTTATTAAATATAAGGAGGACGTGCCCATGAAAAAGGAAGAGTTCTACTTCGACTCCAGAGATGGTGTAAGTAAGATCCATGCTACGAGATATATGCCCGATGACGGTGATATCAGGGGTGTCTATCAGATCATACACGGTATGAGCGAGTACTTTGGCCGATACGAGGATATAGCCCGCTTTTTGACAGACAGGGGATTTGTAGTTGTGGGCGACGACCATCTCGGCCACGGGAAAAGCGTGCCTGAGGGCGGCCTCAAGGGATATTTTTGCGAGAACGATCCTGCGACGGTTGTTGTCAGGGATGTACACAGACTTAAGAAGATGACCCAGGAACTCTACCCCGGTGTGCCCTACTTTATTATGGGCCACAGCATGGGATCCTTTATTGCGCGCAATTATATTATGCGCTACGGAACCGGTATAAAAGGAGCCGTTATTATGGGAACCGGCAACCAGACAAAGCCCCTTATCGCGGTATCAAAATGCGTAGCCGGTATCCAGAAGCTTTTCTTAGGGGATAAGCATCCCGCCCTTTTTATAAACAATCTCGCCTTTGGCGGATACAATAAGCGGATCGAAAATCCGAGAACGCCCTTCGACTGGCTCAGCGTCAATAAAGAAAATGTTGACAGATACATTGAGGACGAGGACTGCGGCTTTCTGTTTACCGTAAACGGATTTCGGACTTTATTTGAACTGATATCGAGGCTTCTTAGTAAAAAGAACTTAAAGAAGGTCCCTGAGGATCTTCCGATATTCTTTGTATCCGGCGCCGAGGACCCTGTAGGCGATTACGGAAAGGGAGTTTTAAAGGCTAAGAAAGCGCTTGAGGACTTGGGAGTAAAGGATATTTCCTTAAAGCTTTACCCCGGACTCAGACATGAGATTCTTAACGAAGATGAAAAGGAAACTGTCAAAGAGGATATTTACGAGTGGCTGACAAAAAGACTGTAGAGCTTCTTACGACGACTCCTTATGATTATCGCTGGGCGAGAGCGGAAGAATGGAAACCCGCCATGATGATGGTGTGGAAGACATTTATGAAGTTTGAATCTCCCGATTACTCCCAGGAGGGCGTCAAAGAGTTTTTTGAATTCATAACCGATGACGACATATACAAAGCTTTCCTTGGAGGCTCCTACCGGATGATGGTAGCTCTTGACGGAGACCGCATAATCGGCGTGGGCTCCGTAAGGAATATGAATATCCTTTCCCTTCTTTTTGTGGACGAAGATTACCATAAACAAGGGGTTGGGACTGTTCTCTTAGAGCTTCTCGGAAGCTACGTTAAAGAGACCAACAAAGAGTTTATCTTTAAGGTTAAGGCGGCGCCCTATGCCGTGGATTTTTACAAAAACAGGGGGTTTTGTGCCACATCATGTGAGCAGGAAAAAGGCGGGATAAGAGTTACGCCTATGGAGAAAGTACTATGAAGATTTTTAATCCAGACAGTCCTTTTATGGTTGTGCTGTCACGAATCGCAGACTTTATACTGATCAATATTTTTACCCTTATACTTTGCATACCGATCGTTACGGGCGGAGCAGCCATAACTGCCGGTTACTATACTCTTTTAAAGATAAGAAGGGACGAGGACAGCGGTACAACAAAGCTGTACTTTGGGTCCTTTAAGGAAAACTTTAAGCAGGCAACGGTTATCTGGCTGATCTTTCTTTTGATACTCGGAATCCCGGTCTATATCCTTGCCGTAGTCAATTCCAATTATGCGGAGGTTGTTCCGGCTGCGGCGAAGGTTATGCTCGGAGGAGCGATCCTTTTGGTGGCTTTCCTTTTTTCGATGGTATTCCCGGTTCTTTCGAGATTCGGAAATACAATCCCCGGTACTATTAAGACCGGCGTGATCGTAGCCATCAGCAATCCGCCGAGGTCTTTCCTTATTGTTGTGATGATCGTAGCGCCGTTTTATCTTTGCTACAACTTTTTACAGCTTTTACCCATCATACTGATGTTTGGATATTCACTTCCCGCCTTTTTGACAGTATGCCTTTACAATAAACAGTTCCTTAAAATGGAGGAGAAGGCAAACGAGGCGGCAGGCATTCCTAAGCCCGGATCGGAGGATGAACACATCTTCAGCGATGAACGGACCATTACTGACGAACATACAAATTGAACATAAAAGAGGTGGCAAATTGTTCAAATTGTCGCCTCTTTTATTATTTTTTAAGAAATAATGTCAATTTTGACAAAATGAATAGAAATCTTTGTTTAAATGAGTTATGGCGAAAACCCCCTTACATCGGTATACTAATCATTGTAATTTTTGTTTTGCCTAAAACGTAACTTGAAAGGAGCTATTAAAATGGCAGGATTGTCTTTAAAGAACATTTGCAAGGTTTATCCTAACGGCTTTGAAGCAGTTAAGAACTTCAACCTTGAGATCGCTGACCAGGAGTTCATCATCTTCGTTGGACCTTCAGGATGCGGTAAATCTACTACTCTTCGTATGATCGCTGGACTTGAGGATATCTCTTCCGGTGAGCTCAGAATCGGTGACAGACTCGTTAACGATGTAGAGCCCAAGGATCGTGACATCGCGATGGTATTCCAGAACTACGCTTTGTATCCTCATATGTCAGTTCGTGATAATATGGCTTTCGGACTTAAGCTTAGAAAGGTTCCCAAGGACCAGATCGAAAAGATGGTAAACGAGGCAGCTAAGATCCTCGACCTTACCGCTCTTCTTGATCGTAAGCCTAAGGCTCTTTCCGGTGGACAGAGACAGCGTGTTGCCATGGGACGTGCTATCGTGCGTAACCCCAAGGTATTCCTCATGGACGAGCCTCTTTCAAACCTCGATGCAAAGCTTCGTGTACAGATGAGAATCGAGATCGCTAAGCTTCATCAGAGACTTGGTACCACCATCATCTACGTTACCCACGACCAGACCGAGGCTATGACCCTTGGTGATCGTATCGTAGTTATGAAGGACGGTGTTATCCAGCAGGTTGACACTCCTCAGAACCTCTACGAGAAGCCCGCAAACCTCTTCGTAGCAGGATTCATGGGATCACCTCAGATGAACTTCCTTGATGCTACCGTTAAGGTTAACGGAGACGTTGCAAGCCTTGAGATCGCAGGACATGCAATTCCTCTTCCTCCCGCTAAGTCAAAGAAGCTTATCGAGGGTGGTTATGACGGAAAGGTTGTTACCTTCGGTATCCGTCCTGAGGATGTATATGATTCAGAGATGTACATCGAGGCATCTCCTCAGTCAGTATTCGAGTCAACCATCAAGGTTTACGAGCTTCTTGGTGCTGAAGTATACCTTTACTTCGATCTTGAGGAGTTCCCCATCACCGCTAGAGTTGATTCTCGTACAACCGCTAGACCCGGTGACTCCATCAAGTTTGCTATTGATGTTGAGAAGATCCACGTTTTCGACAAGGAAACCGAGAAGACCATCACCAACTAGTAATCATTTCAAATGTATTAAAGAGCCCCGGCACAACCTGCCGGGGCATTTTTGAGGATAAGTATGATTCCAAATTCAGTAATAGAAAACTGTATAGAAGATTTATACAATATTACAAAAACCGATATTGCGGCATATGACGGACGGGGAAAACTTATCGTTTGCGCCGGAGATGTAAAGGCTGAGTCCTCGCATCTGCAGGCTTTTCTTGATTCACCTGCCGATTCTCAGGTAATCGGGGAAAGCCACCTTATGAAGGTGACCGAGGATGAGGAGAATGCGTACATCATCGTAACCGGGGGACAGGGAGATAATGCTTACAACGTCGGAAGGATCGCTGTTTCCCAGATAAAAGCTCTTCAGATCGCGTACCAGGAAAAGTACGATAAAAACAGCTTTTATCAAAATCTTATATTGGATAATATGCTTCTTGTTGATATCTACAACAGAGCCAAGAAGCTTCATATAGACACAAAAGGATGGCGCACTGTATTTTTGATCGATGTTAAACATGACGTTAAAAATATTGCGACCGAGCTTTTAAAGATGGCTTACCACTCTCAAACAGGCAGCGTTATTACTGCTGTTGACGAGGAAAAGATCATCCTTATAAAGACCTTTGACAAAAAGCCAGAGACAGAAGACCTCGAGCAGATAGGAGAGACTATAGTTTCTCTTATAAATACCGAGGCTATGACCAACGCAAAGGTTGCTTTCGGAAATCCCGTTGAGGAGTTAAAGGACGTTTCGAAATCTTATAAAGAAGGAAAGCTTGCTCTTGAGGTAAGCAACATCTTCTATGAAGAGAAAAGTATCGCTGCCTACTCCGAGCTTGGAATCGGAAGGCTTATTTACCAGCTTCCCGTTAATCTTTGCGAGATGTTCCTTGAAGAAGTATTCGGAGGCGGACTACCTCCGGAGCTTGATGAAGAGACTATTGCGATGATCGGAAAGTTTTTGGAGAACAATCTTAATGTATCCCAGACTTCCGAACAGCTCTATATGCACAGACACACGATCCTCTACCGCCTCGACAAGGTACAGAAGGCGACGGGCCTTAACCTCAGAGAGTTTGAGGATGCCCTTACCTATCGAATCGCCATGATGGTCCAAAGGTATCTTGACTATCTTAAGCAGATGCCTTCGTAAATTTGCGTAAAATAAAAAGGCCTTTGCCATTCAAAGACCTTCGTAATCAAATGCCGGAATAAAGCTTTCTTCAGCGGTATCACCCTCCTGAATGAAAGCTTTTTCTATGCCCAGCTTTAGAGCAAAACTGACAACTCTATCATATTCATCCTGCGTTACTTTTCTTGCAAGTTCCGGGAACCTTGAGCAGAGCGGAGAATCCGGATCCGTAATATGAGCCATTGGCGTGTACTGGTTCATAATACTTATATAAATACTGTCTCCGTAGGTTTCGTAGAGATATCTGAGGATTTTCTTGCTGTCCTTTGTCTGTCCCGGGAGGATGAGATGACGGACGATCACCCCTCGCTTCATTAATACATCGCCACTATAATCAAAAATTTCACTACTCTGTCCCTTGACAAATTCAGATTCCTCAAAAACTTCACAGCTTGGTCCCTCTTTTGACGTAACTTCGAAAACAGGAACTCCGACCTGCCGGTACATTTCAGCTATAGCTTCGCTTGCTCTTTCAAAATAATCGGGAGCTGCGCTGTACTTTGACGAAAGCTCGCTTGAATAATACTTCATATCCGGAAGATAAATATCCACAAGGCCGTCAAGCATCTTTATGGAAGAGACGCTTTCATATCCTCCACAGTTAAATATGACAGGAATGTCAAGGCCCCTATCCTTGGCTTTTTCCAGGGCTTTTACAATTTGCGGTATAAAGGGAGTACCCGTGACAAGATTGATGTTGTGAGCTCCCTTATCTTTAAGCTCGAAAAAGATTTCTGCGAGGCGGTCTTCGCTGATTTCGCGGCCCACATCCCCGAGAGCGATATTATAGTTTTGACAGAAAACGCACCTGAGATTGCATCCGGAGAAAAAGACAGCTCCGCTTCCATGGTTTCCGGACAAAACGGGCTCCTCCCAAAAGTGGAGAGCTGCTCTTGCAGCTTTGATTGCAGAAGTCTGTCCGCAATACCCGGTTTCGCCGGCTAATCTGTTAATTTTGCAATTTCTTGGGCATAATGTGCAGGATGTAAGCATTTTTTTTACGATAAGCTTTAAATTAGGCCGTTATTTGCAGGGTTTATATCAAAACCTCAAAGGGAAAGTAACTTCAAAAATATTCAAAACAAAATAAAAATCATCCTCTGTAAGGAACCCGCCTGAGCTGCAAGCCCAGCGCCCTCACGGCACATGGAGCATCTGCTTAGTGCTGCTTCGTTCCCGACCTGACACGGTTCGCAGCGTCGCATTGCGCGAGACCAGACAAGCCTGCCCAGACGGATTCCTTACAAAAGACGATTGTCGCGAAGATAAGTTTATAGAATTTTAGGGCTTGTGTCAAGGGCAAATCGGTCTTATAGTATATTTATGAAACTATGGCCGAAATGACAGGCCCCATATGTATAATTATTAATACTTATCAAAGAAACTAAACCCGGAGGTGATCATATGGCAGACAATAATAATCTTGGAAACGAATGGAAATCTACAGCCTACAATCTCGGAGGAGCTTTTGTGGAGCTTGGAAAGACTCTTATGCATTCTATAAAAAAGGGTGTTGATATCGCATACGATGCTATGAATGATCTTGATAACAATAAAAATAAGAAGGGCGGAAACGGTGGAAACGGAGGCAACTAAAAAAGGACTTACAGGTTCAGCCATAAAGATTATCGCGATGGCCTGTATGTTTATTGACCATTTCGGCGCGTCTGTTTACCAGGCACTGATGTACTCGGGAAAACTCGGAGGAATAGATACTTCTTTCTTTGGGGCATTAACCGGACCCGGAATTGATTCGAAGGTTTATCTGGGCTATCTGATACTTCGCTGTATCGGAAGGATAAGCTTTCCTATATACTGTTTCTTCCTTATAGAGGGCTTCGGATACACAAGAAGCAAATGGAAGTATCTCCTGCGAATGATGATCTTCGCCGCTGTTTCGGAGGTGCCTTTTGACATGGCTATCTTCGGAAGCTTCTTCTACTATCATTATCAAAATGTATTTTTTACCCTTGCAATCGGCCTTTTGATGATCTGGGGTATCGATACTTTTACAAAAAGGGAAAATGGAAAAGGCCTGACTTTCCTTTTTTGCGCGCTGGGATGTATAACCGGCGGTTATGGTCTTACAACTCTTGTTTATGATTTTGTAGTAGAGATTGCGGCGCAGTTTTTCGGAGCGTACTCTACCGCTGCTTTCTTCTTTGGAATGGTAGGCGCCTTTGCCTTTGCTTTCCTTATACTGATGATAGTCTTAAACGAGCTTGATAAATCAGACCTCTTAAAGAAAATTTCGGTAACGGCAGCCTTTGCGGGATGCGCCTGCCTCTTAGCGGAGCAAACTCCCTTCGGGATTACGACGGATTACGGAACGGTAGGAATCGCGACGATCCTTATCATCTATCTTTTAAGGAAGTGGCGTATGCCTTCGATCTGTGCCGGATGCGGAGTGCTCTCGGTATTTAATTTTATGGAGATCCCCGGATTTTTATGCGTGCCGCTTATAAGGGCTTACAACGGGGAAAGAGGAAAGGGAAACAAATACCTTTTCTACGCCTTTTACCCGGTGCATCTGCTTATTTTAGGGCTTATCTGCTTTGTACTGAAGTTAAATCCATGGCAGGGATAAAGAAAGCTGCTTAGGACTGAAAGCTTAAAAGATAAGAATAAGTATAAGAATAACAACAAGTATAAAAATCAGAAACAAAATATAAAGAAGGAAAAGAAATATGTTAGTTCAAAAGTATAAAGATATGCTCTCGGGAAAATCCGTTATCAGAGAGCTGTCGGAGTTTGCCACAGCAAGAGGAAAGGAAATCGGATATGAAAATGTATTCGATTACAGCCTTGGAAATCCCAGCGTCCCCGTTCCGCAGGAGTTTACGGATACGATGATAAAGCTCCTTCAGGAAAAGGATCCTGCTTATCTCCACGGATATTCTCCCAGCCTTACAATACCATCGGTTAGGGAGAAAGTTGCCGCTTCCCTTGAGAGAAGATTCGGAATCCCTTATCGTATGCAGCATGTATTTATGACTGCTGGAGCTGCCGGAGCTATCGCACACGCTGTAAGACTTGTTACCGTACCCGGAGATGAGGTGCTTACCTTTGCTCCCTTCTTCCCCGAGTATCACCCTTACGTCGATCTTTCCGGCGCGGTATTAAAGGTTGTACCTCCTCAGTTTGATTCCTTCCAGATAAACTTTGAAAAAGCAGCTGAGATGATGACAGAGAAGGTTATGGCTGTACTTATCAATACACCCAATAATCCTACCGGCGTCGTTTACTCCGAGGAGACCTTGAAAAAACTTGCCTCCCTTATGACCGAAAAGTCAAGGCAGTATGGCCATCCGATCTACCTTATTACCGACGAACCTTACAGAGAGATCGTGTTTGGAGGAAAAGAAGCACCCTGCGTTTCCAAGTATTATGACAATTCGATCATGTGCTATTCCTTCTCCAAATCCCTTTCGATACCCGGAGAAAGAATCGGATATCTTGCGGTCAATCCCGCTTGCGAGGAAGCGGAAACTCTGGTCAATATGTGCGGACAGATATCCCGCGGCATAGGCCACAACTGCCCTTCGTCTATCATACAGCTTGCAGTCGGAGAGTGCGTAGATCTTACGGCTGATCTAAGCGTATATGAGACAAATATGAACCTTATATATAATGAACTGAAGGATCTCGGACTAACCGTTGTCAAGCCTGACGGAACCTTTTATATCTTCCCCAAGGCACCGGAAGAGGATGCAAAAGCATTTTCAAAAAAGGCGCTTAAGTATGATCTTATCCTTGTTCCCGCGGACACCTTCGGAGCTCCCGGATACTTCAGAATGGCGTACTGCATAGATACCGAGAAGGTTGAAAGATCCCTTCCCGTACTTAGAAAATTCATTAAAGAGAACTATTGATCTAGGAACCGTTGTTTAGTTTTTGGTGAGAGAATATGCACAAAATATGCATAAAAAATCGCCGAAAAGTTGACAATAGCCGAAAAAAGCGATACTATGGCAACGTTAGGACAATTTTTCATTAATTCGTAACTAATTAACACTATATCTATTGTTCCAGAAGGGAGATGTCATCATGGCAGTTACCAAAAAGACCGTAGCTAAGGCTACAACCGCTAGCACTGAAGTTAAGACCGAAGCAGCAGCTGCAAAGGCTGCACAGAAGGCTGAAGCTCCTAAGGCTGAGAAGAAGGCTCCTGCTAAGAAAGCAGTAGCAAAGAAGCCTGCAGCTAAAAAGGAAGTAGCAAAGAAGGAAGTTGCTAAAAAAGAAGTAGCAAAGAAAGAAACTGCTAAGAAAACCGCTGCAAAGAAGCCCGCTGCAAAGAAGGCAGCAGCTAAAAAGCCCGCAGCAAAGACCGTAGCTAAGAAGACTACCGCAAAGAAGACTGCAGCTAAGAAGGCTGTTAAGGTTAATGCAGAGATTTCAGTACAGTTTGCCGAGAAGGATTACTCTTACGATCAGCTCGTTAAGATCGCTAAGGACGTATGGAAGTACGACCTTAAGGGTAAGGCAAGCGAGCTTACAGAGATCAAGCTTTACGTTAAGCCCGAAGAGAGCAGAGTTTACTATGTTCTCAATGGAAAGGACGGATCTTTCGAGATCTAATCTCTTTTCCTATATATTATAAAGTTTTACTTTGATTTAAACAGTGATAAACTCCATCCGTTTTATAGCGGATGGAGTTTTTGCTTATATATATCCTTACTTTATAATTCTTTTATATTTTATGAGTTGACATCTTGGGAGCATAGTGATATTTTAGTATACACAAGATGTTAGCACTCTTTGATATCGAGTGCTAACAACAAGACCAAAGCTTAAGGAAGCTTTCCTACAACAGTAAAGGAGCGGACGCGATGGAGATGGACGAACGCAAGACAAAGATCTTGCAGGCTATCATCAGAAACTATCTTGAAACCGGCGAACCCGTCGGAAGCCGGACGATTTCAAAATATACCGATCTGAATCTCAGCTCCGCTACTATACGAAATGAGATGGCGGACCTAGAGGAGATGGGATATATAATCCAGCCTCATACTTCTGCGGGACGTATTCCTTCCGATAAGGGCTATCGCTTCTATGTAGATACCCTGATGGAGGCGAAGGAACGTGAAGTTGCCGATATGAAGGATATGCTTCTCGAAAGGCAGGATAAGCTTGAGGATATGCTTAAGACCGTAGTCAAGTATCTTGCAAAGGATACCCAGTACGCTACGATGATAACAGCTCCTACGACTCACCTCAACAAGCTTAAATTCATCCAGCTCTCCAGAGTCGATGCCGGCCACCTTCTCGCTGTAGTCGTTATCGAGGGAAATATGATCCGCAATCGTATGATCGATGTTGCGGAGGAGATCGACGACGAGACGATGCTTAAGCTTAATATGCTCCTTAATACACAGCTTAACGGCCTTGCGATCGAACAGATAAACTTAAGTATGGTAGCAAAGCTAAAGCAGCAGGCGGGAATCCACAGCGGCGTTATCGGAGATGTTATCGATGAAGTAATCGAAACCCTTTCCGAGGACAAGGACCTTGAGGTTTATACAAGCGGAGCAAACAACATCTTTAAATACCCCGAGCTTGCGGACAATGAAAACGCCAGTCGACTTATTTCCGCTTTTGAGGAAAAGGAAATCCTCGGAGATATCATCCAGCCCGGCGAGGGAAGCGATGAAACCGGAATCCAGGTATATATCGGAGGGGAGAACAAAAACAGCGGAATGCAGGATTGCAGCGTTGTTACAGCTACTTATGATCTCGGCGACGGTATGAAGGGAACGATAGGAATCGTCGGACCGAGAAGAATGGATTATGACAAGGTTGTCGGAACACTTAAATCAATAAAGACTAAATTGGATGACCTTTACAGAAAAGAATAGTATTAAATAAATAGTAGAAAGGTACTGAAAATGGCAGAAGAGGAAATTAAGAAAGAGGCATCGCAGGAGGCGGCTGAGGATACAAAAGAAACAAAGGCCGAAGAGGCAAAGGCTGAGGAAACTAAGGCCGAGGAAGCTAAGACCGAAGAGCCTTCAAAGAAATCCAAGAAAGAAAAGCCTTCAAAAACAGATAAAGAAAAGGAAGCCTTAAAAGAACAGGTTTCGGTTCTCGAAGATAAAGTAAAGCGTCAGCTTGCCGAGTTCGAAAACTTCAGAAACCGTACCGAGAAAGAAAAGACCGCAAGCTACGACAACGGAGCTGCAAATGCTTTAAAGAAATTCTTACCGGTAGTTGATAACTTTGAAAGAGGACTTGCAAGCGTTCCCGAAGATAAAAAGGACGATCCTTTTGTACAGGGAATGGACAAGATCTACAGACAGTTCGTTACCGAACTTGAAAATATCGGAGTTGAGCCCATTGAAGCTTTGGGACTTCCCCTTGATCCCAATCTTCATAACGCCGTTACCCAGCAGGAGAGCGACGAATACGAACCCGGAACAATATGTGCCGAGCTTCAAAAGGGTTACACCTACCACGGTATCGTACTCAGATACAGCATGGTAGCCGTAGTTCCCGAATAAAACAATTTCCCAACCGATGGTTAAAGCCACTGAGCGGATTTAAAGAATATATCAAAATAAAAGAAAGCATCTATATAATATAGAGGAGGCAATAATTATGAGTAAGATAATCGGAATCGACCTTGGAACAACAAACAGTTGCGTAGCAGTTATGGAAGGTGGTAAGCCTACCGTTATCGCTAACGCAGAAGGTGCAAGAACAACACCTTCAATCGTAGCATTTACAAAGAACGGCGAGAGACTTGTCGGAGAGCCCGCTAAGCGTCAGGCAGTTACCAACGCTGACAAGACCATCTCTTCTATCAAGAGAGATATGGGTACCGACAGAGGACGTACTATCGATGACAAAAAGTACAGCCCTCAGCAGATCTCAGCTATGATCCTTCAGAAGCTTAAGGCTGATGCAGAGAGCTATCTCGGCGAGAAGGTTTCAGAAGCAGTTATCACCGTTCCCGCATACTTCAACGACGCTCAGCGTCAGGCTACTAAGGACGCAGGTAAGATCGCAGGACTCGATGTAAAGCGTATCATCAACGAGCCTACCGCTGCAGCTCTTGCTTACGGACTTGACAATGAAAAAGAGCAGAAGATTATGGTTTACGACCTTGGTGGCGGTACATTCGATGTATCCATCATCGAGATCGGTGACGGCGTAATCGAAGTTCTTGCAACCAATGGTGATACGCACCTCGGTGGTGATGACTTCGATAACAAGATCATTAACTGGATGCTTGATGAGTTCAAGAAGGCTGAAGGCGTAGACCTTTCAAACGATAAGATGGCAATGCAGAGACTTAAAGAGGCTGCTGAGAAGGCAAAGAAGGAGCTTTCCGCTTCCACTACCACAAACATCAACCTTCCTTTCATCACTGCAACTGCTGAAGGCCCTAAGCACTTCGATATGGACCTTTCAAGAGCTAAGTTCGACGACCTTACAAGAGACCTCGTTGACAGAACTGCAATCCCCGTACAGAACGCTATGAAGGATGCAGGACTTACAAATGCAGATATCGGACAGGTTCTCCTCGTTGGTGGATCAACCCGTATCCCCGCTGTACAGGACAAGGTTCGTCAGCTTACCGGCAAGGAGCCTTCAAAGAGCCTTAACCCCGATGAGTGCGTAGCAATCGGAGCTTCCATCCAGGGTGGTAAGCTTGCAGGTGATGCAGGTGCCGGTGACATCCTTCTTCTCGATGTTACTCCCCTTACCCTCTCTATCGAGACTATGGGCGGCGTAGCTACACACCTTATCGAGAGAAATACAACCATCCCTACCAAGAAGAGCCAGGTATTCTCTACCGCAGCCGATAACCAGACTGCAGTTGATATCAACATCGTACAGGGTGAGAGACAGTTCGCAGCTGATAACAAGTCCCTCGGACAGTTCAGACTCGACGGAATCGCTCCCGCTCCCAGAGGAATCCCTCAGATCGAGGTTACCTTCGATATCGATGCAAACGGTATCGTAAACGTATCCGCTAAGGATCTTGGTACCGGAAAAGAGCAGCACATCACCATCACAGCAGGTTCCAATATGTCAGACGCTGAGATCGACAAGGCTATCCGCGAGGCACAGGAATTCGAAGCTCAGGATAAGAAGAAGAAAGAAGCTGTTGAGACTGTAAACGAGGCTGAGAGCTTTGCTCTCCAGACCGAGAAGGCTCTTTCAGAAGTAGGTGACAAGGTTTCCGAGTCCGAAAAGAGCACAGTACAGGCTGACGTAGATGCAGTTAAGTCAATCCTCGAGAGAGTAAAGGCAGATCCTGCAAACGCTACCGACGCTGACCTTGATGCACTCAAGAGCGCTAAGGAAAAGCTTACAACCTCAGCACAGGGCGTATTCACAAAGATGTATGAGAACGTTCAGGCACAGCAGCAGGCCGCACAGGGTGCAGCAGGACCTGAAGCAGGCGCATACACCGAGGCTCCTACCGGCAACGCCGGCAAAGCCGACGACGTCGTTGATGCAGACTTCAGGGAGGTATAAGCAATCAGCATAGCGTACTTTGCTATGCTGACAAAAGGGTCTCGATGTATTTACGAGCCCTTTTGCGCGGAGCGAAGCGGAGTGTCGCGCAGAATGCGGTGTACTTTAGCGCATTCTGACAAATATAACTAGTATACAAACTCGTAAGGGGACAAATCTTTTGTCCCCTATACGCGTATAAAAAGGTGGATTTATTATGGCAGACCAGAAAAGGGACTATTACGAGGTCCTCGGCGTAGACAAAAACGCAGACGAAGCTGCACTTAAAAAAGCATATCGTGAGCTCGCCAAAAAGTATCATCCCGATGCAAACCCCGGAGATAAGGAAGCTGAGGCAAAGTTTAAAGAAGCATCAGAGGCTTATGCCGTTCTCTCGGATCCCGAGAAGAGACGTCAGTATGACCAGTTCGGACATGCTGCATTCGATGGCGGCGCAGGCGGAGCCGGAGGATTCGATTTCTCAAATATGGACTTCTCCGATATCTTCGGAAGCTTCGGAGATATCTTCAGCGGAATCTTTGGCGGCGGCGGAAGAAGCTACGGCGGAAATTCCAACGGCCCTATGAAGGGTGCGAATATCCGTACAAGAGTTGATCTGGATTTCCTCGAGGCGGTATTCGGATGTGAAAAGGAAATAGAGCTTACCGTTAAGGAGACATGTACCTCCTGTAACGGATCCGGAGCCAAGAAGGGAACATCTCCCGAGACCTGCCCTACCTGCGGAGGCAAAGGACAGGTTGTTCGTACCCGCCAGTCTATGCTGGGTATGATGAGAAGCGTTGAGACCTGCCCGGACTGCGGAGGAACAGGTAAGATCATCCGCGAGAAGTGCCCCGATTGCAGAGGCAACGGCTTCGTACCTATGAAAAAGAAATATTCCGTCAACATCCCTGCCGGAATTGACAACGGCCAGGCAGTCAATATGCCCGGACTTGGCGACCCCGGAAGAAACGGCGGCCCCAGAGGAGATGCCCGCGTAGAGGTACGCGTACGTCCTCACCCCGTATTCCAGAGAGACGGATTCGATATTTTCTCAAATGTACCGATTACGATCGCACAGGCTGCCCTCGGCGGAGATGTACTTATCGATACCGTAGACGGAAAAGTAGTGTATAATGTTAAAGCAGGAACGCAGACAGGTACCAGGGTCAGATTAAAAGGAAAGGGCGTTCCCTCCTGGAGAAGCAAGGGCGTAAGAGGCGACCATTACATCAACCTCATCATCAAGACCCCGGATAAGCTCTCCAAGGAAGCAAGAGAAGCCCTTATGGAATTTGACAGACTTACCGGCGACAGCTTAAACGAAGTTGCAAGACAGACCGGAAAAGACCCGGATGACGGCGGCAAGAAGAAAAAGCGTTTCGGCAAATAATACCAATCGGAGGCAGTCATGTCCCAGGATAAGAAAGAGATTCAGGAGCTAACGAAAGAAATCCTGAAAAACTACGAAAGAAAAAGCATCATCAATCCCGAGGAGCTCTTTGAACAGCCCGACAGAGAGGCTGTAAACGATATCCTTGATAAACTTGTAAAGATGGTCTTCCCCGCCTTCTACAGAGAAAAGGGTTACCGCTTCTACAATGTTGAGAGCAGACTTACCGTCCTTATCGAGGATGTATACTACAATCTCAATAAGCAGATTCCTATAGTTCTCAGACAGATGGAGGAGAACAGCTCCCTTTCTGAGGAACAGATTGCGGAAAAATCGGAATCTATTGTAAAGGAATTCCTTTCAAGGATCCCCAAAGTAAGAGATCTTGTGGAGACAGACGTACAGGCTTCCTTTGACGGAGATCCCGCTGCCTTTAACACCAACGAGATAATCCTTTGCTATCCGGGGCTTCGCGCTATTACAATAAGCCGTATAGCCCATGAACTCTTCCTCCTCGGAGTACCTCTTATTCCGAGAATGTGGACAGAGTACGCCCACTCAAGAACAGGCATCGATATTCACCCCGGAGCAACCATTGGCAAGTATTTCTGCATTGACCATGGAACGGGAATCGTTGTAGGCGAGACAACTATCATCGGCGATTACGTTAAGGTATATCAGGGAGTAACCATCGGTGCGCTCTCCACAAGGGGCGGTCAAAGCCTCAGGGGAACAAAACGTCATCCTACCATAGAGGACAGAGTTACGATCTACGCGGGAGCTTCGATCTTAGGCGGCGAGACCGTTATCGGCCACGACGCTGTCATCGGATCAAACGCATTCATTACATCTTCGGTAGGAGCCAACGAGCGCGTAAGCATGCAAAACTGCCGGGAAAAGAAATAATGATAAATAAAAAAGCATACGCAAAAATAAATCTTTCACTTGATGTAAAAGGAAAGCTCGAAAACGGATACCATGAGGTCTGCATGATAATGCAGACCATTGGTTTATACGACGAGCTTTCTTTTGATGTATACAGGATTTCGGAAGAGGAAAGAAATAAAGGTTTTAAAGACGGGAATAATACGGAATCTAAAGGCGAGAGGATAG
>Ga0256405_10002084_pt1 | contig 48727 bp, 34 predicted proteins | sample RumenRJG_02DNA_FD_189096 | JGI IMG/M metagenome (GOLD analysis project Ga0256405, IMG submission 189096) | Bovine rumen microbial communities from Lethbridge, Alberta, Canada - RJG_02 | ecosystem: Host-associated > Mammals > Digestive system > Stomach > Rumen | place: Canada: Alberta...
ATTATCGATGGCATGGTTTGTCTAACAAGCTTGAAGGATGTCAGAAAAGTTGATGAATCTTGTACATCGATTCGTTTTTTATGCCTGATTTTTTTAGTTTTGTGTCCAATTTTTGTTGACAAGTGCATATCCGAAAACAACTTACCGTTAAGCATCGGCTTAAATAAAATACCCCCTGTTCCAATTTTTGGAAATTCAGGGGGTATTCTCTTTATTGCAATGCTTTCAGTTAGCAGACTTTCGTTGCAACTTGTTCATCCGGAGCCTTTTTCTTGGCAACGCAGATGCTATTCACGTTATAGCAAGCATGATACATCGCGAAGATGCCATTACCGCTTGGAACGAAGGCCTAAGCGAGTCTCTTCCGTATAAAAACATCGAGGACGCAAGACGCGATGAGGAACATCGGAAATCTCGAAACAGAAAAGAACAGTAAAGGAAGGATATATCATGCCATATTTGCTTAATAAAATCTGCGAAACCGGCTAAAATAAGATTGTATCGTATTTTAGCCGGGGATAATTCAAAGCAGTTAATGACTATTATTTTTATTCTTTCGTTATAGGTGGAAAAACTCTTTCTCTTTTGTAACTTTTTTGGTATAATATAGAAAAACTTGTGAGGTGATACCTGTGAACCTGCGTCCAGACTACATCAACGCTATTGCTCCTTTTATGGATAAACGCCTCGTCAAAATATTGGCAGGCGTGCGCCGGTGCGGGAAAACAACCATTCTCTCCATGATCGAACGGGAACTGAAAAACAGAAACATCGCTCCGGACCATATCATTTCACGCAATTACAGCAATATCGCGTATGACGACTACACCGCTAAAATGATGTATTCAGACCTAAAGGCCGCCATGAACGGCAAAGGGCGTTATTATCTGTTGCTTGATGAGCTTCAGGAAGTCGAAGGCTGGGAAAAAGTTGTCAATACCTTGCTGGAAAACGAAAATGTCGATATCTATGTCACCGGTTCCAATTCCAAATTGATGTCCAGCGAAATTTCAACATACCTTACAGGCCGATATGTCTCTATCCCCGTATTCACCTTGTCTTTCAAAGAATATTTACAATTCAAAGGCAAGAACGAAGATGAGGCAAAAACGCTGTTCGATGATTACTTGTTATATGGAGGCTTCCCTATTGTCGCCATCAGCAACTTTGATACGGCTGCCGCCTACCAGGTAGTTGACGGAATTTATGCGACCGTCATTACGAGAGATATTTCAAAACGTCATAAACTACGTAATAAAGATCTGTTTGACCGGGTCGTAAAATACATCGTGGAAAATGTCGGCAAGACTTTTTCCGCCAATTCCATACGGAACTTCCTTAAAAGTGAACACCGTTCCGTTTCTATCGAATCTGTTTACAATTATATCAAATGGCTATCAGAGGCATTTATCATCTATCCCTGTCAGCGCTACGATCTACAGGGAAAATCCGTGCTGAAAACTCAGGAAAAGTATTATCTGTCCGATATCTCTCTAAAGTACAGCCAGATGGGCTTTAATCGCAAGATGGTCTCTTCCCTTCTTGAAAACATTGTGTATCTGGAACTGCGCCGCCGGGGATACGACGTCTACATAGGAAAGCAAGCAGCCAAAGAAATTGACTTCGTTGCCATACGAAGGAACGAGCGTATATACATCCAGGTCTGCGACCAGTTTCCTGAAGACTCCTCCCGCGAAACGGACAACCTGATAAATATCAAAGATCATTATCATAAATACGTTGTCTGCCGGGATCCGCTGGCCCTCGGTAATGACAATGGCATCAACATCGTCCATATCGCCGACTTCCTGTTGACAGACAACTGGTAAAATAACGAATGAAAAAGTATATTTTGCCTCCTGACAACCTTCTACGTTTTGCCCCGCTTTTTTTACCAACAATTTTCACTTTTCACCCGTTTGGCTTTCATTAAAAATAAAATCAGCTAATTGCCTGTATAAAGGACGCAAAAATCAGGCATGTCTCGGGTACAAGAGGCCGTGAGTTCGAATCTCGCCGCCCCGACCAAATTAAAAAATAACCGGAAGTCAGGTAACAGCTGGCTTCCGGATTTTTATTTTTCCAAACCTTTTTTGAAACTAAAACTCTGCTTTTTCTTTTTCTGTATCGCACTGTATGCTTAAAGAAACACTGATTATTTTTAAGCCCTTTATTCCCGCAGGATCCGCATCGTCTCCTCGTAATCCGCCCGGGCTTCCGGGAAAAATACCGTAGCGCAATAACAGTGCGGCATGTCTTTCGCCATTTTCAGGTGGTGCTTTACACCGGCTTTGGTCAGCATTTCATCATAAGCCTCCGCTTTGGCGGAAAGAACCTCTGATGTACCGTAATAGATCCACGTTTCCGGGAAATCCGAAAAATCCGCCCCGTCACAGCTCTGCATCCACCGGGGAACCGTTTTATTCCCATGGGACAGCAGCGGTTGTATCGTTTTCATATACTGTGCCGAAAGCATGATGTCTTTTCCATTCAGGGACTGCATCTTCTCCCACTCTTCGTCCGTTGCGGGTACGCCGCCGGGAGAGATCAGCACCAGTTTTTCCGGCATGGGCAGCGGGTTACGGTTATCATTCAGGTAGGCCCCCAGCAACAACAGCAGCGCTCCGCCGGAAGAATAGCCGTACCAACGCACGTCTTCGTATTCCCGGCACATTTTGGCATACACTTCATACAACATGCGGACGCTGTCCCGAATCGTGTATTCATCGCACAGCGGGTAATAGGGAAACCACACATCCGCCCCCGTATTAGCCGCCATCTTTTTGGCAAAGCCCACAAACATCCTGGGGGGCGCCAGCAGCAAACCGCCGCCATACACACACAGGACAGCCCGTTTCGGTTTTTCCCTGTGACAAATTGCCAGGCAGTGGAAGTCTTCGGAACAGTTCTCCTCCGTAATACCGTCCAGATCCTCCACCCGTACCTTTACGTCCCGGTAGGCAAACTTTCCGTCACCCGGAATGAAGAAACGATTCAGCTTGTTACGGCTGCGTATCTGCTTCAGCATCTTATCCCTGGGCAGACCGGTGATCCGTTTACTCCCTGACAGACGTACCAGAAGCTTCGTTATGATAAACTGTATGCTCATGAAACCGTTACTTCCGTGGTTCCCTTGATTAATTTTTCCTGCTTCCCGTTCAGGCACAGCACCTGCATCCGGACCTGCAGCTTATTCTCCGCGCCCTCCACAGGTTCAGCCTTTATAACTTTAGCTTCCGTTGTAATAGTATCGCCCGGATACACCGGCGCCATAAAGCTCGTTTCGATTACGCCGCTGGTCAGCCAGTCCCTGCCAAAGGTATGGATCATCAGTTCCTGAATGAAAGCCACGCTTAACATGCCATGAGCAATCGTCCCGCCGTAACGCGTGGTTTTGGCAAATTCCGGATCAATGTGCAGCGGATTGTGGTCTTCCGCCGCGTCTGCATAGTGGTTAATCATTTCCTGGGTCACATTCTTAGCCGGCAATGTAAACACATCACCTTTACTGATTTCTTTCATTTTTTCCTCTTCCCGCTTCCAGTCGTGAAGCCTCACATCAAAACAATCCTACACATTACGAAACTACTCTGTAGCACAAGATGACGATTCGCAATGCTTCTTCCGTATTCTCCCGGATTCTTCCGATTACGCCGGCAAAATAATGGTGATTTCGCTTTCCGCAGCCAGCTCCCCGGCTTCATTAAAAGCTTCTACCTTTTGCACCACAAATTTCAGGCCTCGTTTTTCCATTTTCTCTTTCACCTGACCCCGGAGTGTCAGCGTTTCATCCCAGTGAATGGGATAATGGTAACGGAATACCTGCTTCATATGGACGGTTCCGTTTTCCAGCTGTTCACCGGTCAGCGCTTCCCACCGGGTATAGACGGCAGCATAGGCCGGGGGAACCAGACGTTCCGCCCCATACAGCGGTTCATGGTCCTCCACCGCTGCCAGATAGGCCTTCACCGCAGCCTCCGTTACTTTGAATTTCTTTTCTGGGTAAGGCGCCCCCACTTGTACTTCCGCAAACTTCATGATTCTCACCACGTCCAACCCGTAACCGGATCGGATTTTCCTTTCATCCGGAACAATCCGGAAAAATTTATACTGAATTCGTGCCCTGCTTCGTCTGTTCCTTTTCCCGTTCCTCGATCCGTTTTCCCACTTCTTCCGCAAAATCCGCGGCAAGCTCCAGTCCGACCTGCAACCCTTTTCGGATCTGTCGGCCGGTTTCCGCCACCGCACTCAGCAAATCCTCAATCTGATGAGATTCGGAAATCCCTGTTTTGCACCAGATGGCAAAATGTTCGCAGTTGTTCGTCCACAGACTGTACTGCGTTTCACCGATGCGTTCCCGGGCGCGGATCACCGTTTCCTCCGGCGTATACAGGTGATAGTTGCTGATTTTCAGCACGTCCCACAGGGTCTGCGCCTTTTCCGGATGAGCAAACTTTTTCCGGAATTCCGCAAAGGGTATTTCCTCCGTAGGACGCCCGTACACTTTCGGGAATTCACAGATGCTGTAAACAAGGCTCCCGTTCAGGAACTCCTCCATATCCGCCTGATGGATGCATATCTTATAATGATCCGATGGGTCAATATCGTAATGAATCACCTTGTTGGCGCCTGCATAAATACCATAATGCTCATAACCGATGCGGTGCACGCAGATTACGTCCCCATACTCCGGATCCTCCAGCAGGCCCGGATCCGTCTCCAGGTCCAGCGCCTGTCGCACATTACTGGAAAACTTGTTGGCCGCCACAAAGACGGGATTGATCCGGCTCCCGATCTCGTCGCGAATCTCATTCAGCTTCGTCTCAATTTTATCTCCAATGGCATCAGGCAGTATTTCATCCTGTTCCTGCCTGACAGCATCCTCTTCTGTTTCGTTTTTGTCTAATCCGGTTTTCTCTAATTCTGTCATCACGCAAACGTTGCCTTCCCTATCTATATTTCTTATTACATTTTATTTATAGTTTATTGCCAATCATTTCCATCGTTTTGCGGTTTGCCGCCAATCAGCTCCGTATGTTTTCACAGTTTTCTTTCATAAAATTATGAATCTGTTTGCCTGCTTACCGCTTCTTTCCGAAATAAATCCATAACCCGCCTAAAATACAAAACATCCCCAGTGCCTGCTGCAGCACAATGCGTTCCCCAAAAATCAGGAACGCAAGGAGGATCGTTCCCACCGGTTCACCTAAAATGCCCATGGTGACAGCTGTAGCCGGAAGAAATTTCAGCAACAGGTTAAACACGCACTGTCCGCCTACCGTAGCAAACAGGGCAAGACCTGCAAAGCATCCCCATGTCTGCAGGGAATATCCGGTAAAGGGCTGACCAGTAACCAGCGCATATACAGCAAGGCAAACCGTACTTGCCGAATAACACACTGCCGTGTATGGCAGCACGTCCAGTTCTTTCCGGAGAATCTGCCCCACAAGAAAATGCAGGCTGATGACCCCCGCCGACATAAAGGACAGGACATCACCCCAGAAAGCCGCGCCGCTGACCTGAAAATCTCCCCAGCCTATAATCACGGAGCCGGCAATCGCCAGAAACACGCCGGCCATCCCCTGCTTCGTTACGGCTTCATGCAGCAGCAGTCCGCCCCACAAAATGGAAAACAGCGGCTGCAGGGAAACAAGCACCGTAGAACTGGCTACCGAAGTATAACGCAGCGATTCAAACCACATCACCCAGTGAATGGCCAGCAGGGCGCCGGAAACAACAGCCAGCCTCCATTGGCGGGCGCTGAGCTGCCATAACTGCTTCCGTTCTTTCTTCCGGCACAACAAAGCCGGAATCAGAAAACACAACGTAAACAGCAGGCGGTAAAAGGCAATGATACCGGAGGGCGCTTCCGCCAGTTTGACAAAAATCGCTGATGTGGACAGGAACAGCACGCCCAGTCCTAACGAACCATACAGAAAAAACGTTGATTGCATCCGTTCACTTACTTTCCAAGTTTCGCTTCATCGGTTCACGGAACCGGGTCGCATTGCAAAACTGCAACGCATCTCACAAATGATCGATGGAGCCCCGGATGTGGGTGTAGATTACTTTCGCTCCCGTCAAAGGTACCACAATGGGTTCCAGTTCCCGCAGGTCCTCTACCCGCCATCCTTCTTTCCGCTCCTCCAGCAGTTTCAGCGCATCGTCCAGCGTCTCCGCTTCCACAATTGCCAGCGCATCCAGATAGAACTCGTTCACCACGCAGGGCTCGTTGATCATGCTGTGGCTGTGATAGGTTTTATTATGGCGCCAGATATAAAGATTCATCCCGATCCCTCCCTAATCCTGCCGGCATTCTGTAAATTTCATAATAATCCATTCTTATTATACTATATTAACCGAAAAAATAACATGACAAATCTTTAGGAAACGCTGATTCATTCGTCTGCACGCTGACCGAGGGCATCGCGCAGCCTCATTTAATCAGCGTCTCCTTTATAAAAAAGAAAAATCCCGATTCACTGCCGAACCGGGATTTCGTTTCACAACCAAACACCGTTTTTATCCTTTTCCCTTACCTTTTTGTTTCGCATTGCGATTCTGTTCTCTTTTTGCTTTCACGCTGTCATTCTCTTACTTTTTATTATCGCGCTGTAATTCCCAAACAGTGCTTCCGAAAACTTTCGGGAAACTCCACAAGATTATTTTGCAAACTTCGCCAGTTCTTCCGGAACCTTCAGACCCAACTTTTCAGCCTGGGCTTTGTTAATGCTGGGAGTGAATTCTTTCTGGAACGAAATGGGCATATCCTGAGGTTTTGCTTTGCCGCTGAGAATATCCCCGGCCATTTCACCGCTGATCATACCCAGCTGGAAGAATTCAATGTTCACACTGGCGGTAGCGCCGCTCTTTAACAGGATGGCATCTGCCGCAATCACAGGAACCTTTGCTTCATTCGTAATCGCTACCAGCGCAGGCGTAGCGGAAGCAATCACGTTATCGGTAGGAACATAAATGAACTCAACGCCCTTACTTACCAGGCTGCGGGCAATTTCCTGAATATCGTTAACGGTGTTCACGCTACCTTCTTCAAAAGCAATGCCCGCTTTTTTCAGATGTTCTTCCGCCATTTTGATCTGAATCTGAGAATTCATTTCGCTGGAGGTAAACATCAGTCCCACTTTCTTGGCGCCCGGCTTCAGTTTCAGACCCAGGTCCAGCTGTGCCGCGACCGGAGCCATATCGCTTGTGCCGGTTACATTGGTTTCCGGTTTTTTATCCGACTTCACCAGTTTTGCACTTTCATAGCTGGTAATCGCGCTGCCCACGATAGGGATCGTTTTCGTAGCATTGGCCATGGTCTGGGCAGACGGCGTCGCAATGGCGCAAATTAAATCAACATTGTTATTTACAAAACGCTGGGCAATCGTCTGCAGGTTGGACTGATCCGCCTGGGCATTCTGCACATCGTATTTTACATTTTTGCCTTCTTCAAACCCTTTCTTCTTCATGCCTTCGATGAAGCCCTTGCGGGAATCATCCAATGCCTGGTGTTCTACCAGCTGTACGATGCCGACATTATATACTTTGGCCGCGTCCTTCTTCGGAGCATCCGCCTTCTTGTCACCGCCGCCGCAGCCTGCCGCCGCAAACGCCATCATGGAGAGAAGCATACCGACCGCTAAAAACCTTTTGCTTTTAAAAAACATACACTTACCTTCTTTCGTTAATATATTTACATGAATTAATGATACAAAATCAAATTGCCAAAGTCAACCCGAAATTGCAGAGAATAGATAATCAATACCGGAATTCACAAAAGGGCATGGCGAAATAACCGCAGCCTGCTTTTGCAAGCCGCAATGACCCGGCATGCTATTAAGGATACGCTGATTACATATAAAAGCCTTTACATCCTGGCCCGAAGATAATCCATCGCTTCCGGAAGATTCTCCACAATCACTTCAGCCAGTCTGCGCATTTCGTCATCGGGCTGCTGCATGTCCGGCACCATGATGGGATGCATCCCGGCCCGGTGCGCCGCACGGATTCCGTTGAAAGAATCCTCCAGCACATAACAGTTTGCAGGAACGGCTCCCAGCGCTGCCGCCGCTGCCAGAAAAATATCCGGTTCCGGCTTGCTGCGGGGCGCCATGTCCCCGCCCAGGACCGCGTCAAAACAGGACAGCAGGTGCGCTTCATCCAGCTCCAGCCTCACAATATCCGAACGGGTGGAAGAAGCCAGCGCCAACGGTACGCCCCGTTGTTTCAGTTCTTGTAAAATTTCCGCAACACCGGGTTTTAAAGGAAGCCTGCCCTCTCCATACCGTTCACGGAACAAAGCCGTGACTTCCTTTTTATACGTTTCATACGGAAAATCTTCCCCGTATTTTTCCCGGAACCGTTTCCCCGTTTCCTGCCGGTTATTGCCCTGGACCCGCATGCATATTTCCACAATATCCGGAATATTGTGCTTTTCGGCAATGACCTGCCAGCATTCGATCACCAGCCGCTCCGAATCAAAAATCACGCCGTCCATATCGAAGATGACGGCCTGTACCTTTTCATTCATTGTCAGTTATCCTCCTGCTATCTATTATAAACCATGTTGTCATGTTATAATAGGAGTATCATAAAAATTCAGAAGTTATTTTTTATTTTCCGGGGAGGTCTGCACCATGAATCGTATCCGTCGTTTACTTCTCACATCCGGCACACTGCTCATGCTCACCGCCGGCATTTGCTTTGTAACCGCTCCGGCCGACGCTGCCGTAACCCCTGTCGCCCCGTTGCAGGAGGAAATGCAATTCCTCACCCCTTTGCAACAGACCGAAGACGAACGCCTGATGGCGGTTTTGTGGGTACAGCGTTCCGCCGAATACCGCGGCCTGAGCTACCAGGCCTACAATCTGGCAACCATGGAAGTGGATAAAGCCCTCGCACAACGCAAGGAAGAAGAAAAGACCTTGCGGAAAGCAACCGCAAACAGAAACAGGGAAAGACAACGGAACGGCGCGACGTCCCGCGATGACGGACTCATTCCGCCGGAAAACGAAACGGGAAAACAGTCGGGGCAAAAAGGCAGTCTCCGCCCGCTGGCCGTCGTTCTCGACATTGACGAAACCATCGTCAGCAATGCGCCGCTTGGGGTGTATTATCTTGAACATCCTGAAGCAAGAGCCAATTACAATGCCTGGGAGCAGTGGATCGTGCAACACAACGACTTGCTGCCCGGCGCCGGGGACTTTCTCAAATACGCCGACAAACACGGCATTCAGATTTTCTACGTAACCGGCCGCGGCCCTCAGGACAAAGAGGCTACCAGTCGGTTTTTACAGAAAGCCGGTCTCCCCTTTCCCGACGCAACCCATCTGCTGATGAACGACCGCAGCGGCAGCAAGATGAACCACTTCGCCCGACTGGCTCGGCGCTATGATATCATCTGCTATCTGGGCGACAACGCCGGCGATTTCCCCATCGGCGCGGTGCGGGAAGACAATCCTGTAATTTATAAAGAGGAAAATACCGACAAAAATTCCGGAAGCGCAATAACGATACAAAACAATGGAACAAAACACCTTGCTGTTGCTAAAACGGAGACAGAAATACAAAACGGTAAGCCCAAAACCGAAATGCCGCTGGATATTGAGTCTATGCTGAAGCATGATAAAAATGCAAAGCGCAACCGAATCGTTGACGAACATAAACAATCCTTCGGCACCAAATTCATCCTGCTGCCCAACCCCATGTACGGCGACTGGGAAAGCAACCTGGCGAAAAAATACCGCAAGCTGCCGGCAGAACAGCGTATTGCCTTACGGAAAGCTGCGCTGAAGCGTTTTGAAATCAGAGAAAAAAGATAGTAAAAATTCACATTTCGTTTGATTGCTTTTACGGACAACTTGTGCTACAATTCATATACACAAAATCTGCGGAAACAATTCTACTTTACCGGGGGTGTAAAGGCTTCGACGGGTATAGGTGGTGTACGATAAGCGAGCCGTGGTTCCATCAGCACGTTAAACGGTGGACGTTTAAACTTAAACGCAGATCACGAATTAGCACTGGCAGCCTGATTTAGGCGCCCGTTCTGCCAATCCGGCTCCCGCAGGAGCGGTAAGAACGTCACTTAGCGGGATCGTCCGTGAGCAAGGTTCGTAGCTCCGGGTTAAATCTTACGAACTAGCGATGGCGCAGCCGGTCGGCAGGCGGTGTCGGAGCGAAACAAAGTATGCTGTCTGCGCTCGGAGAAAGTTGTATGACAATATGTTCGGACGAGGGTTCGACTCCCTCCACCTCCACCAAATTGTACAGTTCCACATTTACGATGTCAGGTGTGGTGAAAAATAATACGGAGATGCTTGTTAAACAGGCATCCCCGTATTTTTTATGATATTTTATTCTGACGTTAAAAGCAGGGCTTGTATCCGGCAGGGCTGTCAGACCAGGCCAAATGCAAACACCCGGTGAGAGATACGCTCCTCCGACGATTACTTTTCCATTTCAAGCATCAGCTTCGTAAACGCAGAACGGCTGATGACGCCGGCCAGTTTGTCGCCGTCAGTGACAAACAAGCGCTTGATTTGCTTGTTGAACATGATATTGGCAACTCGTTCCACACTTTCCGACACGTCCACCGTCAGCGCCGGCGAAGTCATAACTTCTCCGGCCGTTTTGGCCATGTATTTCCGACGGGCATCCTGATATTTTTTCATCCTTTCAGCGTCCATGCCCCAAATCGTCGACCAGATACTCGGCTCGTTCGGCGCAATCTGGTTCCGCATAAGATCAAGTTCGGTCACTACACCAATTACCTTTCCCTGATCATCCACAACAGGAAATCCCGAAATATCGCATGCCAGCATCAGCCTGGCAACTTCCTTGACCGGAGTCTCTGGTCCGACTTTTACAACTTCGGTTTTCATGATATCTTTTGCAATTTTTTTCGCACTTTCCGCCATTCTAAATGCCTCCTTTTTTGTTTGCGCCTGCATGTGCACTGGCAATAAGCATGATGCCTGATGGCCTGTTTTCCTGATTACATTCAAATTAAAGTAAACTCGAAAAACTTTATTGTATTATATCATGTTTTGATTGAATTTTAAACTGTCATCGCACTAAACAGCTTATATTTTTAAGAAGATGCTGATTAAATGAGTTTGTTCAATGACTGAGGGCCTTTTGCGACTGATTCACTCCATCGCAAATTCAAGGTCAACGTTGGCGTTGACGGTGATGACGCCCGGATCCAGTTCAGTAGGTGCGGATTCCGCCGTATCCATGCTGGCCGCTTTTGCCATCACCATGTTCCGGTTCACGGCGCGGGTCGCGTTGCCGGTGGTGCTGAAGCTGGCATGAATCAGATGTCCCAGTGAACGTCCCCCTGCTCTCGCCACTACGGCCGCTTTACTTTTTGCGTTGGCCACTGCTTCTTCCAGCAGACGGTTTTCAAACAGAGAGCGGTTGTTCAGCCCGAATTCCACTCTGTCAACGGTAACGTTGCAGCCAACGGACTTATCGATGACCGCGCTCAGTTTTTCCAGATTTTTGATTTTCACTTTGTAGTCTGCCCGGGCAACGTAACCGGTAAGCCTGCGTTTATTTTTTTCATAACTGAACTCCGGCTGCAGCGAGTAACGGACCGTCTGGATATCCTCTCCGGGAATCGCCTGTCCCAGCAGAACGTGTTTAAACGCTGCCATATCTTTCGCCAGGTTTTCCCTGGCAGTTTCTGCCACAGCCGCGCGCTTTTCCAGATTTCCGTACAGCGTCGCCATATCCGGCGCAACTTCCGCGCTGGCATGCCCGTTCACAGAAATGCTGTCCCGTTCCGCAGCCATCGCGCCGCTGCAGAAAAATGCAAACACTGTCATCATCACGAGTAATAATGCAATACATTTCCGTTTCATAAAAACCTCCGTTTCTGCTGTGCAATCTTAAGGAAACACTGATTAAAAATCTCTGTTAAATCTGTCAACAGTTCTTTTCCGTTTTGCGGCGTAACGCGCAACGCTTTTTTCCTCACGCTTCCGCAATCACTTCAATTTCTACCAGCCCGTCTTTGGGAAGAGCCGCCACCTGAACGGCGGAGCGGGCCGGGCAATCCTCTTTGAAAAATTCGGAATACACCGCGTTCATAGCCGCAAAATCCTTCATATCTTTTAAAAAGACGGTAACCTTCACCACTTTTTCCAACCCGGATCCGGCCGCTTCCAGCACGTGCTTTACATTGGTCAGGGACTGGCGGGTCTGCCCCGTCACGCCGCCTTCCGCGAATTGTCCCGTTTCCGGAACCAGCCCCAGCTGTCCGGACGCAAACACAAACCCGTTGGCTTTGATTCCCTGGGAATACGGCCCGATTGCCCCCGGCGCTTTGGTTGTCGCTACGATTGTTTTTGCCATGTTCATTACCTCCTGTATCGCTGCTCCATTGTATCGCTGCTGTCTGTAGTATTCCAAAAAATTGTGTCAGTTTCATGGAAACCGGATTATTATTGAGCATTTTGCTCTTTTCAATTATATCACAACAGACGTTTTTGTTTTTTTACTTTTTATCACGTTTTGTGTTATAATTCTTTCCGTAAAATGAATATCAGTTGCGCCGCCCCTTGCGGCGGCAGAATGGAGACAGAAATGAAAACCATCGGCATTATGGGGGGCATGGGCCCCATGGCAACCGTAGATTTAATGCAGAAAGTCATTGTGACCACCAAAGCCATCAAAGACCAGGAACATATCCACACGGTCATCGATAACAACACCAATGTGCCGGACCGTTCCGAGTGCATCTTCGGAAAAGGTCCCAGCCCGGTTCCGGAAATGGTAAAATCGGCCAAACTCCTTACCGCCATGGGGGCTGATGTGATCATCATCGGCTGCAACACGGCTCATTATTTTCTGCCGGAAGTGCAGAAACAGGTGAAGACGCCTTTCATTAATATGATTGAAGAGACGGCAAAATTCTGCGGGTCAGAAGGTTACCGCACGCTGGGGCTTTTGGCCTCCGCAGGCACCTGCGCCTCCGGCATTTACAAAAAGGAATTTGAAAAGCTGGGCATGACCCTGCTCCACCCGGAAGAAGCGGAACAGGAAATCATCCACGAAATGATATACGAAGGCGTAAAAGCTACCAATTATAATTACGACGCCACGCCTGCCCAGAATGTGCTGCGCGCCATGGAACAGCGCGGCGTGGAAGCTTTCATCTTAGGCTGTACCGAAGTACCGGTGGCAGTACAGATGTACAAGCTGCAGGGCTGCTTCGTAGACGCCACGGAAGTGCTGGCGGAAAAAGCAGTAGCCTGGGCCGGCGGCGAAGTCATCAGCAGTCTGCCCCGCAAAGGCTGAGCGCCTGTAGTTTTGCATAATTTTTGCAGATTTGCAAGTTTTTTGTAGAAGAAAGCGCTGTGCAACACGGTTTGAAAGAATCGGAACTCACGCAGTGCTTTTGCAATGTGTTAAGGAAACGCTGAGGAATCAGTGTCTCCCTTAGGAAAGATCATGGACGCTTACACACAATATTTCATCATCTGCCCGCTGTTGTTTCTGGGCGGCTTCGTGGATTCCATTGCCGGAGGCGGCGGCCTCATCACCCTGCCCGCTTATCTGCTGGCAGGCCTGCCTCCCCACCTGGCGCTGGGCACCAACAAATTCAGTTCGGCCATCGGCACCAGCGTTTCCACCGCGCGCCTTGCCATCAACGGATTTATCAAACTGCGGCCGGCCCTGATCTGTATCGCCGACGCCTTTATCGGTTCATCCATCGGGTCAAGGCTGACTCTGCTCATCAGCGATGAGATTTTCAACAAGTTGCTGATCATCGTGCTTCCCATCGCGGCGTTTTACGTTATGCGCAACAAGGGACTGAGCCAGGATCCCAACTCTTACGTAGACAAGACGGACGGCAAAACGCCGCTGCGGATTGCTGTCATTGCATTTTTCATCGGCGGGTACGACGGCTTTTACGGCCCCGGGGCAGGCACGTTTTTACTGCTGGCCTTAACAGGCTGGGCCATGCTGGACGTACGCAATGCCGCCGGACTGACCAAAGCCGCCAACCTGACCTCCAACATTGCCGCGCTGATCACTTTCATTCTCAGCAACAATGTAGATTACCAGTTAGGCCTGGCAGGCGCCGTTTGCAATTTCATCGGCGCGTACATCGGGGCCGGCATGGTACTGACCAAGGCAAACAAAATCGTCAAGCCGCTGATCATTGTGGTGCTGGCGCTGCTGTTTATTAAAATTGTAACGAAGTAGAACATGTTTAAGTTTCATAGATTATAGAGCTTTCTTTTTAACCATCCGGTCACTGAAGTGACCGGACTTTTTTCGCAACTCCAGCAGCGACGCGGTTTCCCAGCCTGCTTTCTGTTATAAATATAGACAGTCTATTTGTCTGTCTCCAGATGGCATTTCTTTCGTTCATTTTATTGCTTTGTTCGGGAAAGCTGCCACTGCGCTGACGCGTTAAATCCGGGAATAGAACACGTATCCACCTTTCACACAGGTTTAACTTGCGTGCAACAGTAAACTGCGCTACAATGAAGTTACGGAAGGATTGTGCCAGTCCGAAAGCGAGGCGAAAATTTGTACAGTAACATTGACTGGGACGCGATAACCATCAAAAACAACTTTCTCTTTCAGGAAACCCTGCGGAACAAATCACTCTGCAAACAGCTTCTTGAACGTGTCCTGCACATACAGGTCAAAACGATCCGTTACATGGAAACGGAAAAGACGATGAAGGCTCAGCTGAGCAGTAAAAATACCCGGCTTGATGTGTATGTGGAGGATAAGGACGGAAATGTCGCTGACATTGAAATGCAGACGACAGATACCAAAAGTGTGATTAACTACGATGAGCGGGATGAAAAGACGATCATCCGCGAGCTGCCGTTACGGACGCGTTACTACCAGAACATCATCGGCACCAATATGCTGCGCAAGGGCATGCACTATCGCGAATTGAAAAAAGCTTACGTGATTTTTATCTGCACCTTTGATCCCTTTGGGGCCGGTCTGCCTGTTTACCATTTCACCTATCGCTGCAAGGAAAACGGCAACTTGCAGATGGGCGATTTAACGGAAAACATCTTTTTGAATGTGAAGGCAGCAGACAAAACTGACGATGAAGAGCTGGCGGCATTTTTGCGTTATGTAAACGGACAAAAACCCGACAGCAGTTTTACGAAAAAGCTTGACGAGGAAGCTACGCGCATCAAGAATAACGACGATTGGAGGTTGAAGGCTATGACATTAGATATGGAAATTAAAGATATGAAGAAACGCGAAAGAGAAAAAGGAAAACAGGAAGGTTTGAAGGCAGGAAAACAGGAACGTACCCTTGAAATTGCTAAAGCAATGTTGGCTGATGGTATGGATGTTTCCAAAGTTGCTAAACTTACCAATCTTTCTGTTAAAGAAGTAACTGCACTGGCGTAACTATTTACCTTTTACGTAGAACGTTTTAAATTAATAAATTAAATTGTGACTGCACATTCTTCCCAAAATGCCTGCCAACACGGCGGGCATTTTTATGCCAAAAAAGATGCTGGCAGACCGTCTCCCACTTCTTCACTACATCCTTCGTCATTTATCACACATTTCGTTTCTGCGTCGATCTACAATATTATTGAATGTAGAAAAGGTAGAAACGGAGAAATTGACGTGCAAACCCGCGTGACTACTAATATTTTAACTTCTACCCGAATAGAAAGATGAGTAGAAAAAGGTACTTTTCATTCATTTCTCTGAGTTATCTGTGAAGCTTAGAGCCTTCAATCCTCTAATTACCTGTTCCGGTCACTTCAGTGACCGGACTTTTTTCGTAACTCCAGCATTGACGCGGTTTCCCAGCCTGCTTTCTGTTACATATAAGAGACAGTTTATTTGTCTGTCTCCAGGTGCCACTTCTTTCGTTCCTTTTATTGCTTTGTTCGGGAAAGCTGCCACTGCGCCGAGGCACCAAAATTAGCGTTTTATAGCAAAAACTGCAAAAGTGAAATTTAAAAGAGGCGCGGAATCCCACGCCTCTTTTTTCTTTTCCCGGATACTACTATCAGAACATATACGCTACATTCACACTACCACCGAAGCCGCGATGCTTGCCGCCGTAACCGAAAATACCGATATCCACTTTCCACGGGTTCGTCTTGGTGGCTTCCATACGCATTCCTATCTCACCACGTACGCTGGCGCCCTTGATGCTGGCAGAACGGATCGCCAGGCCGTCAACCGTACCTTTCGACTCGCCGCCAAACTCGTACTCATACGCCAGGCCGCCGTACCAGTTCCACTTCCTGTCGTTAGATCCGTACCGGGCGCCTACCCGCAACAGACTGCTGTTCACACTGTCCAGGCTGTAATGGTTGCCACCTGCATCAAAGTCCACGCCGTTGCGTCTCGTGTAGAAAAACTTCCCGTACACATCCAAATCTTTGGTTTTCTGCACCTTGTATATCTTGCCAAAACCTACATGACCGCCAACATAATTCGCATGTACATCGTAGCCATAGCTGTTGCCCAGACGGTCTGTCAACATATTGCTGGCAGAATCGCTCATGCGCCCCAAACGTACGCTGGCCTCCGCGTATACATCATGCTTGTTCGTCCACTTGGCCAGCAGGCCGCCGCCTGCGTAATGGGTATCGCCGTCGCCCCGGCCCCCATTATCATCATACAGCGTGTAATTGCCTCTTCCGTATTCCGCGAACACGCCCCACTCCAGGCTGCCTTTCTTGTGCTCACGTTTCGAACCGACCGCCACCACCGCGCTCCAGGTATGCGTATCCACATGGCTGCCTGTCTTGTAACGGCCTACGCCGCCACCCATGGATGCAAAGGTTGAGGTTCCGTCCGGAGCCATGTTGCTTACCAGACCCAGGCCTTCCACCGCGCTGTCCACAAACTCCCGGCCTGCCGCGACCACTGCCGTGCCTGCTTCCATGGCCATGACCGTCTCATGGGTGGCTTCTGTGGGAGCCGTACCTGTCTTCGTCCGGAAGATCAGGTCATTTCCGTTCATCTCTGCCGCACCTTCACCTATTCTGCCGGATCCTACCATGTAATGATCGCCTTCGATGGCGGAGGGAGTACCGTCAAACTTGTGGACCAGCGTCATGGTCTGGTCTGCCACCTGGGAGTCAATATTGGTGAACTTGATATTCGTGGTCACCACCTTCGCACCGTCAAAGACGATGTTGGCCGGACGGGTCAGCAAGGCGCCGCTGTCCTTCCACTCCACATCGCCGAAGGTCAGTTGGCTGGCCTTATTCTCGGCAGCGGTAAATGTAACGTTGTTACCGCTCCGGCTCATCTGGCCGGTGATGTTACCATCAATCGTTACGCCGGGCGCCACTTCATAATTATTATAAGATGCTTTCATCTTCTGCGCCATCTCCTGCAGCGTGGCGTTGGCCTTCAGCAGGGTCATGGAATCATCAGCCGCTACATCCTCCGGGTTCATGATGACAAAATCATCTGCGGTAATTTCTGTTACTCCGCGATAATTGTAATCCGTACTGCTGCCATCCACCAGCGTCGCATCCTTTTGCCAGGTAACATTCCCCAGTGTCATGGAAGTTACATCTTTGCTTCCCACCGCATAAATCAGATGGTTCTTCTCCGAGTTAAAGGTCACGCCTTTTTCCTGCGAGCCTGCCAAGGTAACTCCGCTGCTTTCTTCTTTAAAATCAACCGGTTTGTATGCGTTTGCACCATTGACCGTTACGTTGGCAAAGAAATTATCTGTGTTGCTCTGCAAAATATCCTTCTTATGGGTACCTGCCGCAACATCAGGCACAGCCATACCATCCGTTTCTACCACAGCACCATCCGCAATGGTCCATTTGACCGGTACTGTATCTGCTGCATCGCCAACGTTCTTCACCGTAACGGTTTGCAACTGCACACTGCTTACTGCATACGTTACATCGTTACCGCTTAACCCCACCGTGCCGGCAGCACCAGCACTTAACGTTGTGTTTGCCTGGTCAAGGGTAACCGTAAAGAATGGCGTGCCCGTTACATTAGAAGCAGCTACACCCGTCGCGCCTTTGAGCAGCGTCATGGTCTTTGTTGTTCCGGCCAGCGGATCTGCAGTTGCCGTGAAGTTCACGCCAACATTCACCTTCGTGTTACCGTCAAACTTGTAATTTGTATTTGTATAATGGGTAACGCCATCGCTCCAGGCAAGGTTTCCGCTCATGGCCGCTTCGCTGACTTCCCTGTCTCCTACGGTGTAAACCAGTTTCGTTCCGCCGTTCTGCTTCAGCCAGTCTGTCTGCGCACCTTTAATAGTCAGATTATCCGTTACTTTATCCTCAAACGTTGTCTCGTACTTTTTATCCGTAAAGTTCGCAATAGTCGCCGCACTCAATGCGCCCGTTGCATCTACCAGCGTCATGCTCTGGCCGCTGCTCAGGGAACTTGCGTTGCTGAAAGACAGGCCATCCGCATTAATCGAAGCCGACGACAAATCGTCATCCGCCCCAAAGGAACGAGCCGTGCCTTTGTCCGCAAAGTCCACTTCCCCAAGGGTAAGGGACGTAATCGCATTTTTGCTCTTCTGGTAAATGATCCTAGTTCCGTCACCCTTCACACCGCCGCCGGTAGAAGAGCCGGTCACGGAAACACCATTCACCGGCACAGTATCTAACGAGCCTTCATTCTGCCAGGCGTAAGCGCCGGTCACCGCAATGCCGGTAAAGTTTGCGCCCGTTGCCTCAACCAGTGTTTTACTGGCGCCTGCCCTCATAGAGCTTGGCGCTGCCATTCCATCCGTATCCACTGCAATACCGTCGGCCAGATTCCAGCCGGTCAGGTCCACTGCAGTCGCTTCCGTGCCCTTCCAGCCTGATACTTCAATAGAGTTCACATCCTTCACACTGGCGTAATAGGTCAGCTTCTTCCCGCTTTCCTCCGCCTTTACACCGCTGGCCTGCAAGCCCTTCACCAATACGCCGTTCCCTGCGTCCAAATTCAGATTCGAACCCTGATACGCTTTATCCCCGGTCACACTGCCAAAGAAGCCTTCCGTGTCCGTTGTTACAATATCCAGATAGGTCTGCCCTGCCGCCAGTTTCGGATCGGTAAAGCCAGCCGCCGTCACTGTCAGACCGCCGTCTACACTCTTCCATCCACTGGCAACAGCCGAGCTTCTCCCATTCCAGTTGCTCAGGTCAACGCTTTTTACCGTAGTGTCCTTCACCGTGTAGTTCACAACGCCTGCCAGCGTTGTCACCGTACCTTCCAGCGTTGCGCCCAGTTTTACATTGTTCGAGAGTGTATTGGTGAAATTCTGCGTATGGTTTGCCGCCGTAACCGGCATGTCGGAAACAATGCCTGTGGCGCCGGAAATCATTGTCATAGAACCGCTTGCCTTTTCCGGATTGTTAAACTTCAGGGGCTTCGCGTCCAGTGTCGCCCCATCGGCCAGCGTGTATGAGGTCAAATCCGCGCCCGTGCCGTACGTCATATTCCCGAACTCAATACCGGTAACCGAACTCGTAATGTTGAATATAATGTTGTTGATGTCTGCCAGCTTGATGGTTTTGCTACCGCTGCCAAGCACCTTGACACCATTATTATTGTACACAACGTCCGTACCGCTTCCTACAACATCAAACGTCACGCCTGCACTCAGATCCGCAAAGGTTGCCGTTTTATCCGTGCCGTTATCCTTGTATGCCAGACTGACCGCATTACTGTTGTCCGTGCTTAGCCCATTGCCTGCCGTCAGCAAAATCTTGCCGTCCATAGCAGCGCTGTAATCTAGCTTAGACACATCCAACGTATTCACACCCGTCAGTGTAGTGGCGTTTATCGCAGCTTTCGCACTACTCCAGTCAATCGCGTGCAATACAATCGAATCAAAATTCCGGACTTCGTTAAGGGTATTGTCGCCCGAACCCGTCCATGCGCCGGTGATGCTGCCGTCCTTTGTGCCCCCCACATGCAGCTCGTTGCCGCTTACGACGTCGCCGCTTCCTGCATTATAATCGTAGCCGCCAACTATATTCCGGGTTTCAAGGCCCGTCGTGTTGCCTGTCAAATTCACGGTATTGCCTGTCGCATCGCCGGTGCTGTTGTAGTAGTAGTCAATATACCCGCCGTAAATCGGACGGGCTTTATCCTGCGTAACGGTCAGATCCCCGCCGCTGATGGTGACCGTGTTGCCGGTTGCACCACGCATGCCATTACCGCCTATGATAATCCAACTGTCCGTGCCGCCCGAAATCGTGACAGTATTACCGGTTGCGCTGCCACTGCCACGACCGCCGGAAACAAGATTGCTCAGCTTGCCCCCGGTAATCGTCACCGAGTTGTTCGCAACATCACCCATGTTGTATGCGCCTTCCACCGTTGCAGTTACCGTGCCCCCACTGATAGTAACCTTGTTCCCCGTCGTTTCACCACCCTGGGCAAAACCGCCTTGAACAGTAATTCTGACCGTACCGCCACTGATTTCCACCTCATTATTTTGCGCCTTACCGTTACTGTCACTGCTAACCCTGCCCCCGGTGACATAGTCACCGTAGCTCTGCCCGGTTATCGTCCCACCTTCGATCGTGACCTTGTTGTGTATCGCATTCCCGTAATTAGTTTGACCTCCGTGAATCCCACGATTTACTTTACTTGAATCCTTGATGGTTACCGTATTATCTTCTACATTAGCAGTTGCGTTGGTTATCCTGCCGCCGTATACCGCAGAAGTTACTTCAGCATCACCACTGATTTCTACTGTATTGTTTTTCACATCTTCGACAGCAGGGTGACCATCACCGTAATCTTTTCCGCTTCGCCCGCCAATCACACCGCCGCTCACCTTACCACCGCTCACCTTCACGTTGTTGGAGCTTGCAGCTTTCGTTTCACTGACGCCGCCGTAAACAAAGCTATTTACCTGTCCAGCAGTCATCGTGACCGTATTGCCGGTTACTACCCCGTTATAACCATAACCGCCATACACAGTAGAGCTCAACGCGCCGCCTGTTATCAACACCTTATTGCCATTCGTGTCACCGGTTCCGTTACTACCGCCGTACACTCTTCCGTTTATCGACCCGTCACTGATGGTCACCGTATTGTTAGTCACAGTTCCACTGTTCGAGTAGCCGCCATATATAGTGTTCACCGTGCCCTTATTGACGGTTACAGTATTTCCTGTCACTGTACCAGCGTTCGAGTTTCCTCCGAAAATGGTATTGGTATCTGTCACTGTGCCGCCATTGATTTCAACTGTATTCCCGGTTGCACTGCTCCCACCGGAACCGCCTTGCATAGAACCGACCGTGCCGTCATTCACAATAATGTGATTGTTATCCGCTGCGCCGGTGGCAACGCCGCCATTGATATAACCTTGTACCGTACCGCCCTCAATCGTAACCGTGTTGTTCTTCGCATCCTTGTTCGGACTCCAGCCTGCGGTAATGCCGCTTGGCAGTTTCGCATTGCCGCTGACGGTCACCTCATTGTCACTCGCCGTACCTTCCGTATATTTCGTGACGCCTCCATACACTGTCAGTTTTACTGTACTTTCGCCACTTACTTGTACTTTATTACTGTTGGCATTTCCGGTTTCGCTGTAGCCGCCGTAAACCGTATCGCCTGAGCCTGCCCCGGAAGCTTTCACCTCACCGCCGCTAATTTCCACTATGTTACTGTTTGCGTTACCGGACACTTTTCCTTCAACGGCACCGCCATATACCGATCCGCTCACCGTACCTCCAGAAATGTACACCTCGTTACTGGTTGCATTTCCAGTGCCACTATTAGAAGAATTCAACTCCCCGCCGTACACATTGCCGGTTACGGTTCCGTTGTTAACATATACTTTATTTTTCGTTTTATCTTTACTCCTACCATAGCCGCCAATTACATCCCCTGTTACCACTGCGCTGCCGTCAAGGGTAACCGTATTATTCGTAATAACCGCAGCGAAGTACGCATCCCTTGCGCCGATTACAAGACCGGTCACCTGCGCCGTTCCTGTGACGGTTACGTGGTTTCCGTTTGAAACCGGATCCCCCGACGAAGTCCCTTCGTTAGCAGCGCCAACCACAGCATAGCTGCCAGCAGAAGTACCAACGGTTCCTTTGCTGACGTTCACGGTATTATTGTTGGCTTCTTTCGATGAATATGCGCCCGTTACAGAACCGACCGTGCCGCCCTGGACCGTGACAGTATTATTCGTTGCATTGAGGTTGCTGTTACCGCCGTACACCCGGCTTATCGTCCCGCCCGTGATGGTTACCGTATTATATGTTGCCTCGCCGGAAGAAGTGTTGCCGCCGTACACATTGCCATTACTATATGTGTTGCCGGTCACCGTACCGCCGTTGACAGTTACTGCGTTATAGGATGCATTGCCGTAATACGAGTTACCGCCGTACACATTGCCTTTACCGTACGTGTTACTGCTCACCGTACCGCTGTTGATGGTTACCGCGTTATACGATGCATCACCGGAAGTAGTAGTGCCGCCGTACACATCTCCGGTCACCGCACCGCCGTTGACGGTAAGCGAGTTGTTACTGACGCTGCCGCCGTAGGAAAGGGCGCCTGCCGCCTCATTCAAGCCGGTTCCCGTCAGGGTCAAGCTGTAGCCGGTTACCTCCTTCTTTGCATCGGGGTCGGCCTTTGCAAACTCACCTATGGTGCTATAGGTACCGTATTGTATAGCATTATTTTCAATGACCGTAGTATCGTTAAACGGGTTTTGGGTGAGAACAGGAAAGTAACTTTGAGGATCAGCAGGATTACCATAATATATGTTAATATCAGAATGTCGTACAATCTCCCCGTTTTCAATTGTATAATACACATCTGTGACCGTTCTTGAATCGCCTCTTCTTACATTTCCATAGGCGTACGTGTTACCGGTCCAACTGTCCACATTATCAATGGCTTCCTGGTTTACGGTCAGAGATTTCGGAGAATGCTGGAAGACATAATATCCGGAATAATCAATGATAACTTTGCTTTCTGTCTTCGCCTCCGCCGTCGTACTGAATCCACCCAGCAGCGCGGCAGCTACCCCCAAGGACACCGCAGCCATCCGTAAGTTTCGCGCGCCGCAACCTTTCGTGTTCTGTTTCGCCAGCTCGCTGACCACCACATAGCAATGTTTTGCCTTGCTCCACACAACTTTGTAGATTTTGTTCATCTCTTAGCCCTCCCCTGAATTTCAGTTCAGTTATAAAAATCAAAATTGATAACAGCTAAGCATCCTTCGAGGGAAGAATCGTTTAGCCTGTTTGTGATAAAACGTTACGATTCAATGCGCATACCTGCTTCCGTTCACTTCGTCACTTTTACTTTAAACCGGAACCGATCCCAATATGTTTCGGGAATCAGGGACTGCAGGATGTTTTCGCATAACTTACACTTCTCACATTCTTTGCACTCGCAAGTCAGCAGTTTGTCCGGTACTTTATCTAACGTAATCTTTGCCAGCGCTTCCGGAGTTGTCATGCGACGGGCAAACCCCACCGTCCCGGAAATCATTAAATCAGTCAATACCATATCGTTATTTTCTGTAATGTATGCATCTATCGTTTTGAACGGATAATCTCCTTCGGAGTTACGCCCCGCGATTTTATAAATGTCCACATATTCGTCAAAATGTTTCTGCCAGCGCGGCAATATCCAATTAGCCCGGAACAGATCCGCAATCCCGTTTTGGCAGCAGCTGAGGAAGCCCGCATAGCACCGCAACGCAATGGAAAGATTGTGGCACATGGAATTAGGGCAGCCCATGAGACACCCTTCGTTGATTAGGCATTTCAATTTATAGCCTGCCTCGTGCATCTCTTTCAGTTTCGTCGGCGTCCGCAAAATCTCCCGGGGTGGATTGAATACTTGTGCCCCGCACTGTTCCCGCCAGATTTCCATCTGCCGCAAGTTCCACTGATACCCGTTGCAAGAAGTATGAATTTCAAGTTCCGGCAACAGTGCGTGCAGTAAAACAGCAATGCGATAGTCAGACAGGATCACTCCTTCCAACCGGTACCGGTTCACCTGCTGCGCCAGCGTAATCGCAAACTGTTTCAATTCTTCTTCCGAATGAAACTGGTAGTACATGGCGTTGACGGGACATATGCGGCGTATTCTTCCATAAGAGCTACGCAAAAATTCTGTACAGTTCATCATGTACAAAGCGCGTTTTTGTTTTGTGTCCGCCGCGTTCACGTTACTTCCGTCTTTTCCATCGAAAAGGAACCGCACATGGGACAGCATTTCCTCGTTGGGCAGTTCGCAGTACACATGGTCAATATTTTGTTTGCGTTTTTCCGCTTCCTGCAAAAACCATTCAGGGTTTGTGCCGTTGTACGGAAGGGAATAGATTCGTCGTTTTGGATTCATGTTTTTCTCACTTTTCTGAAACTATTTATTCATCTGTTTTCGTGCACACCCTTCTATTATCAATTGTAATTCCATTTTGTAAAACTTTCTGCTGTACCCAGGTACAGGTTTTGCAAAATGCCACCGAAAATACCTGTACTTTTGCTTCAAAAACCTGTACTTTCGAAAAAATAGTTTGCACTGAGCCTTGCGCAATGGTACACAGCCACTAATTCTGTGCTATAATTCTTTCGGTAAACGATTCAGGGCAAATAGCAACAGCGGTTCAAGAACCGTTCCGCTTTCCCCAATTCTGCCCATCGGTTTTTCTTTGCATCAGCAAGGAACCAAACGAAATGTCGAAAGGATGCCGCGTCATGTTCCGTACCCAGATTCTGCTTAATGCCCTTTGCCTGTTCTCCAGCGTAACAGTTTACCTGGCAGTAATCGGCGCGTCCTCCCATGTGTCCGATCAGCTTGGGATGGCAGCGCTGAACCTCTTTTTTATGTTATCCACAGCCGCCGGAATTTTTGCCTTTGGTTTTTTCCGCGGCCGTGTTCCTGCGTTTCCTCCAGCTCATGCCCAGCTGGCCGCGTTCTGCGTCAATGCTGCCTGCGTCGCCGCCCTGGTCAACATCCTGAATGTCCGGCCCGGTTTTGGACTGCGATATGCTGCCCTGTTCTTATTTTCTTTTTCAAACGGTTATATAACCGGCAGCCTTTTCTCACAGATTGCCAAATACATTCCTGCAGCCAGGCAGGGCTTTTGCATCGGCGCCTCTTTAGCCAGTGCCCACTTCTTCCTGTTCCTTTCGGATACACTGGTTGCTGTCCTCCACATTCCCACGCCGCATGCCCTGTTTTTCCTGTTCCCCGTTCTGGCGTTGATGGCGTATCTTTTACTTCACAACGAACCGGAAGAACTCACTGACATAAATGCAACGCCTTCACCCGATCCTTTCCTGCTGCGTCACGCGCCCCTGTTCCTTTTGGCCGCAGTACTGTTATCCCTGACGGTAGGTTTCAGCGACAGCCTTTTCCTGACCCGTCACGCAGAATTTATGGAGTGGCACCGCTATACACGCTTTATTAATGTAGGCGGCTTCCTTTTGGCCGGCTGGCTGGCGGATTCCCGTCCGTTTTATCTGCCTCTGGCTGCGTTGCTGGCGCGAACGGTGTCTCTGGGCTTCTGTGTGTTTATGCTGGAAGGCGGGGCCGTGAGCATCTCTTCCATCGCTGACTGCTTTTTTACAACCTTCTTGATTGTTTTTCTTATCTGGGTATTTATCACACTGTCGCCCCGTATGCCCTGCCCCGAACTCTGGGCCGGTATGGGACGCATCGTAGAACTCCCCTGCGGCGCCATCGGTACGTTGCTTGGCATTTTCCTGTTGCAGCGGCTGCCGGTGTCCCTCACCTTTTTAGTGTACATGGCGCTGCTCATGTGTTCCGGCGCCCTGTTTTACCAGGCCATGCTAATCTGGATCCGGCGCAATAACCGCCCGGTCATCCTGGCCACGGTAAATGAGCCGGAGCCAAAAAACATAATATACGGAACAGTTGGGCTGACAGATAATTACAATGCATGGGAACCAGAAAAAAATATTGCACCGACGTTGACAGATCATGACGCCGCTGCATTGGAAATTGAGAATACAAATGCAGCGACGCTGTCCGATTATTACGCCGCTGCATCAGAAGATGACGAAGATATTTTATTGAATACAGAAAGTTATATTACCGATTTTTCGAATCTTGATCTGGCAGAAAAGGAAAATGCAACCCAGCCGGATCCGGAAGCAATTCCCTCCTCTGCCAGGGCAAACGAAACCAGGACGCAACCCGATGAGGTTCCGCCCCCTGCTCTTTCCACCGCGTTCAATATGACACCGGAGCAACTGGATGAACTGCTGCAGAAGTTCAAAGCCTTCTACCATCTGACCCGGCGCGAAACAGAGATTTTGCGGGAGCTGCTATGGGAACGCAGTATCCAGGAAATTGCCGAAACGCTGGTCATCACGCCCCGCACCGTGAAATATCACATCAGCAATCTGTTCCAGAAAACCGGTGCGACGACGCAGAAAACCCTGAAACGCATTTTGCGCAAACAAAAACGCCGCTTCGATTCCGGTCTTGATGTTGTACCGTCAAACGAAGACGACGAAGAAGAATGACTACAAACAAAAATAGTATAAACAATCACTTGTTATTTTACAAGTAAATTCACATGTTAATTAGTCTGCGCAATTATAAATGGAAGAGAAAAACATATCTAAGTTTCATAGATTATAGAGCTTTCTTTTTACCCATCCGGTCACTTTAGTGACCGGACTTTTTTCGTAACTCCAGCATTGACGCGGTTTCCCAGCCTGCTTTCTGTTACATATAAGAGACAGTTTATTTGTCTGTCTCCAGGTGCCACTTCTTTCGTTCCTTTTATTGCTTTGTTCGGGAAAGCTGCCACTGCGCCGAGGCACCAAAATTAGCGTTTTATAGCAAAAACTGCAAAAGTGAAATTTAAAAGAGGCGCGGAATCCCACGCCTCTTTATTTCTTTTCCCGGATACTACTATCAGAACATATACGCTACGCTCACATTGCCGCCAAAGCCCCGGTGCTTGCCGCCGTAACCGTAGATGCCGATGTCCACCTTCCACGGGTTGGTCTTCGTCGCTTCCATCCGCATACCGATTTCACCACGGACGCTGCCGCCCTTGATGCTGGCCGAACGGATCGCCAGACCGTCAACCGTTCCTTTCGACTCTCCGCCAAACTCGTACTCATATGCCAGACCGCCATACCAGTTCCACTTCTTATCGTTAGAGCCGTAACGCGCGCCTATCCGCAGCAGGCTGCTGGTTACACTGTCCAAGGTGTAATGGTTCCCGCCTGCGTCAAAGTCTACGCCGTTCCGGCGCAGGTAGAAGTATTTGCCGTACACGTCCAGGTCACGGTTCTTTTTCACTTTGATGATCTTGCCCAGGCCTACATGAGCTCCGAAATAATTGGCATGGATATCATAACCGTAACTGTTACCCAAACGGTCCATCAACATGTTGCTGGCCGAATCGCTCATACGGCCCATACGGACGCTGGCTTCCGTGTACACGTCATGCTTGTTCGTCCACTTGGCCAAGAGACCGCCGCCCGCATAATTGGTATCGCCGTCACCACGGCCACCGTTGTCATCATGCAGCGTGTAGTTGCCGCGGCCATACTCCGCGAACACGCCCCACTCCAGGTTGCCTTTCTTATGCTCCCGCTTCGAACCAACGGCTACTACCGCACTCCATGTATGCGTATCCACATGGCTGCCTGTCTTGTAACGTCCGACACCGCCGCCCATGGAGGCAAAGGTCGAAGTGCCGTCCGGCGCCATGTTGCTTACCAGCCCCAGCCCTTCCACTGCGCTGTCCACATATTCACGGCCTGCCGCAACTACTGCCGTGCCCGCTTCCATGGCCATGACCGTTTCATGGGTCGCTTCCGTAGGAGCTGTGCCTGTCTTCGCCCGGAAGATCAGGTCGTTGCCACTCATCTCGGCCGCGCCTTCACCCATCCTGCCGGAACCGACCATGTAATGGTCGCCCTCGATGGCAGAAGGCGTTCCGTCAAAGTTTTTAACCAGCGTCATGGTCTGGTCCGCCACCTGGGAATCAATATTTGTAAATTTAATGTCCGTGGTCACAACCTTCGCACCGTCAAAAACGATATTGGCCGGACGGGTCATCAGTGTGTCTTTCCATTCCACGTTAGTAAAGGTCAACTGGCTGGCTTTGTTTTCCGTGGCAGCAAACATTATGTTGTTGCCGCTCCGGCTCATTGTACCGGTGATATCGCCGTCAATCCTCACGCCGCTTACCGGACTGTAAACAAAAGAAGCCTTTTTCGTTTCTTCCGCCATGGCCGCCAGTGTCTCATTGGCCTTTAGCAGGGTCATGGAAGTATCCACCTCCACCTGGTCAGGATTGGAAATCACAAAGTTGTCCGTACCAAACGCAGCCCCTGCATAATTGTAATCCGCACTGCTTCCATCCAGCGCTTCGCCGCCCCATTCAACGGTTCCGATGTCAACCGTCTTCACATCTTTCGTGCCAACTTTATAAACGATACTGGCATTATCAGAACTCTTATCCACGCCTTTGTCCTGCGTACCAGACAACGTAACACCGTTGCCGCTTACAGAATCAAATGCTTTCGCGCCATAGGCATAGGCCCCGTTTACTGCAGCGTTGGCAAAGAAACCGGACGTACCATTTATGATTTTCTTCTCCGTCCCGACGGCGAAGTCCGGTTCGGCCATGTTATCTGTCTCTACCGTTGCGCCGCTTGCCAGCTCCCAGTTTGCAGGGACTTCGTCTGCGGTATTGCCAACACTCTTAACAGCCACCGTTTGCAATGCCACTTTACTTACACTATACATTACGTCATTACCGTTCAACACTACCGTGCCGCTCGCATTGGCGCTCAAAGTTGTATTGGTCTTATCAAGGGTAACCGCAAAGGTCGGCGTTCCCGTCACATTATTGGCTGTTACGCCCGCCGCGTTTTGAATCAGCGTCATTCTCTTTGTCGCTCCGGCCAGCGGATCTGTTGTGGACGTAAAGTTCACGTCAACATTGACCTTTGAATTGCCGTCAAATTTATAAGCTTCATTTTTGTAATGGTTCGAGTCATCCAACCACGCAAGGTCACCGCTCATTGTGGCTTCGCTTACTACCCTGTCACCCACGGTATAAACCAGTTTCGTCCCGCTGTCCTGTTTCAGCCAGTCCGTCCGCTCGTTTTTGATATTCAGATTGCCCGTCACGTCATCATTAAAAGAGTTATTATACGCCTTATCAGTAAACGCCGCAATGGTCGCCGTTCCCAGCGCGCCTGACGCATCCACCAGCGTCATGCTTTGCCCACCCTTCATAGCGCTTACATTGGTGAACAATGCTGCACTTGTATCGCTTGCGGTAATGATTGCTTTAGTAAAATCATAGGCATTGCCAAACGTAGCGGCAACATCTGTTGAATCAAAGGTGATTCCTTCCAGTTTGAGAGTCGTTACATCATTCTTGCTCTGCTGATAAATAATGCTCTTGTTCGTCGTTTCGTCCACCTTTACACCACCGCCCGTGGTAGTTCCGGTTACCGTAACGCCTTTTGTCGTTTCGCTAAAATCACCGCTGTTTTTCCATTTATTCGTGCCGTTCACCACGGCGTCTTTGAAGAAATCCGCTGTATCCGCAGTCAATATTGTCTTCTTGTCTCCGGGGTTCATGCCGGAAACATTCATGCCGTCCGTCTCCACCGTCGTGCTTATGGGTTTCGCCCAGCCACTGAGAGTAGTGCTGTCTTCATCTTTTGTTTTATCCCAACCTGCCAGATTTACGCTCAGTGTATTGCCTGCGGCCTTGTAACCAATCTCGCCCGCCGTGGTCCTTGTCACTGTTCCGTTAAGGGTTCCGGCAATCGTCACTCCATTGGTTGCATTCTCATTAAACGTCTGTGAATGTTCCCTATCCGTTCCCGCAGCCAGATTTGTTGCGTTCTCTACCAGTTTCATCGTACCGTTCGCAGCAATTTTGCCCGGATCTTTAAAGCTCAGACCGCTAATATCAATATTCGCATCCGTTACATCGGCAAAATCAGTTCCTAATGCATCACGCCCCGTACCCCAGGTCATTTCACCGAAAGACACGCCCTGCACATAATCCGCAACCCTGTACGTAACATTTTTGAAACTATTGGCTGCGTCAAGAGAAACTATGTGGGCATTTTTAGAAGTGTTAATGGTTACGCCATTGGTTCCGCTGTCCGGAGTAATCGTCCCTTCTTTCACAACCTGGTTCAATTTGGATTCACTTAAATCAGCTGTGCCTCCATTATATTTTAATGAAAGAGCTTTGATATTATTGTCCGTACCGGAAGCAAGCAGCGTCATCTTTTCGCCATTCGCCGCACTGGTAAAGTTTGCTGCCGAAACATCCAGCGAAGCTTTCACAGCAGTGCCGTCGTCAAACTTAGTAGCCGTCAGTACTGTTGCACCATCACTCCAACTTAGCGCATTGGTCAGGGCAATGCGCTGGAAACTGCCGACCTCTTCCGCTTTTACACCTGTTGTAGCTAAAAACAAAGTGTTGCCTGTAGACTTCGTTGCGTCGCCAACACCGCCATACAAACCGTTTACCGTTATTGCCTTAAAAATATTTACCGAGTTATAGGAGGCGGCGCCTCCCCCTTGTTCTTCCCGTGTTAATACTCCATCTTTATTGACCCAGACATAATCCTTAGACCATCCGCCGTAAATGTTACTTCTCGAATCTATAGCAGCATTCTCTTGAATCGCTACATTATTTTCGGTTACATCGCCTCCTGACGAATAACCGCCATATACATTACTGACCCGATAACCTGAACTGAGTGTTCTGCCAGTTATCTCTCCGCCTTTAATAATTACCTGATTTCCGGTTACGGAACCTTTTTCAGTACTGCGGCCACCGTAAACACTCCCCTGTATTGTTCCTTTATTAATAAAAACCGCATTTTTTTCCGCTGAACCGGTTGTACTCTGGCCGCCGGCAACAAGAAAGCCGTTTGTTGCTATTAAACCACCGGCAATGGTGAGCGTATTGTTTTTGGCAACGCCGTTTCTACTGTTACCCCCAATCGTTTGTTGTTTTACAGTACCGTCATTGATAGTAACAGTATTATTTGTGGCATCGCCATAACTATCTTCACTTTGATTACCTACTGTACCGCCAAAAGCACCTTCTATAGTTCCGCCATCCACGGTCACAGTATTATTGTTAGCGTTGCCATATTGCGTTGCTCCGCCATGAACAGAATTCTTGTTGGTACCGCCGCTGAAATTGGCTGTATTTCCTTCCACATCGCCGTATTTTGCAGCGCCTCCGTAAGCCCAGTAAATATCGCCTCCATTAATCGTAACAGTGTTCCCGGTTACAACGCCCGGAGCGTTACTGTCGTCGCCTGCGTATCCGCCATAAATGCTGTCAAGTTTGTTGTTAGGATTGCTGGCAGAGTAGTTAATAGTAACATTATTACTCTTCGCTTCGCCTTGCTTCTTCTCCTGCGCATTTCCTGAAGCCTTACCGCCATAGACGTTTGTATAGCCAACAACTTTCACATTACCGTTAATACTGACAGTATTGCTGCTGGCAGAGGTAACACCCTTACCGCCAATAATTTCAACGCTGGTTGAGTTTGAACTACTATTACCAATAGTTCCAGCAGTAATAGTAACTTTATTGCTATCTGCCTTACCAGTATCAGTATAACCGCCAGTGATTGCTCCCTGCACCTTACCGCCGCTGATGATGACCTTGTTGTTATCCGCCGACGACGAAGACGTTGCTGTACCACCGCCACTTTCTGAAGTACCCTCGGCATGCCCGTAACCTCCATAGACATTTACATTTCCGGAGAATGTACCACCGCTGATTTCCACCGTATTGCCATTCGTTATAAGCGTCGTAACAGCTTCCTCACCCGAGCCATATACACCGGCTGAAGCAGTTCCATAACCTCCATAGACGTCTACGTTTCCAGAGAATGTACCACCGCTAATCTTCACCGTATTTTCATCTACCGTTGCCGTTAGAGTAACTTTCGAGTCCGTTCCAAATATAGCACTACTTGAGGCGGATGAATAAGCGCCATATATTTTTACGTTTTCGTTATCAGAGAATGTGCCTCCGCTGATTTCCACTGTATTTTTATTTGCTGCTACCGTTGCGGTAATTACCTCGCCCGTCTCACTATGAGAAGTGAAAATATTTTTAGTCTTTCCACCATAAAATTCAAAAGTATTCTCACTGGCAAAGCTTCCGCCGCTGATGGTTATTGCATTATCGGTTGCGTTGCCACCTCTATGACTCGCATCGCCGGCAATAACATAAAAGCCGTTTTTATATTGACTTCCTTCATTGGAACCAATCGTACCGTTACTGATGATTACTTTGTTGCCGGTCGCCTTATGAGCAGCGTCGTATACTTCACCGCCTTTAATTTGTACTCCAGATGTGTTAACAAGAGTTCCGCCACTGATGGTTACAGTATTATCGACTGCATCACCGTTATCTGAATAGCCTCCCAAAATCTCTCCATAGTAAAATTTCACGTCTCCATCGATGACAGAAACACTGTTGCCAGTTGCATCCCCCACAGTTGTCAACCCGCCATACACTCCGTAAACTGTGCCGCTCTTAATTTCCACTTTATTTTCTTTTACGTCGCCATTTGCCTTACCTCTAATCACACCGCCATACACATAACTTATGGTACTGTTGTTGGCGTCAACAGTAACTGTATTATTTGAAACATTAACTTTCTTTGTGCTGGTTGCATCATCGTTACCGCCAACCATGCCGCCATAAACGTAAATATCATCATTTGCAGACGAATTTATGAAATTCCCAATATTCACCGTGTTGTTGGTAACGTCGCCATATTCTACCTTATCAACTGATGTATTTACTTCCCAAACACTACCCGTATAAGTATAAGTGGTAGTAGAATATTTGGCCATAGCGGTACCGCCATAAACTTCAACATCTTTTCCAAGCACAGCGTTTTCTTTAATCGTTACGGTATTTCCGCTGGCAGAAACAGCGCCCAGACCACCATAAATTTTGCCCGTCACCGTACCTGCGCTAATAATCACCCCGTTTTGGGAAACCGTCCCCGTCAAAGGCGTATGTTCTTCCGGCGTATCGCCAGAGTAAATGGTGCGACCCGTCAACGTGCTGTTCATTCCTCCATACACAGCGCCTTTTACCGTACCGCCGCTGATGGTCACCTTATTTTCGTTAGCCTGACCGCGCCAACTCATACCGCCCCTGATTCCTCCGCCGTTTTCATTGCCTGCCGTACCGTCACTGATGTTCACTTCGTTGTTGGAAGCCGTCCCGGTTCCGCTTTCACCTCCCGTAACTGAAAAACTGTCATTATAAAAATCTACCGTACCACCTTTAATATAGACCTTATTCTCCTCTGCTTTATCGTAGCCAAACGCCCCCCTTATATCGCCTTTAATCAGTCCGGCATTAATGGTAACAGTGTTATCAGATGCAGTACCGGGAGCAGCCCAGTAGCCACCCATGTTTGCACCCGAAACGCTGGCTAATGTACCGCCATTGACAGTAACAGAATTCTTTGTAACTGTACTGGTTTTCGTTCCCGTCTCTTCGCCATAAGCGTAACCGCCTATCACCTCCTGGGTGATGTTGGTACTGTCGCCATTAACCGTAACCGAATTGTCACTGATTGTTCCATAGGGAATCCCTGCCCCAACAAAAAATCGCCAATTGGGAGCGCTGGTAATGTTGACAGCATACCCTTTTGCCTCAGTTGGCGGAGTTGCGCTTTCACCATCAAAAAATGTATTGGCATAACCGTAATCATTTTGGTAAGTTGTGCCGCCAGATTCATACGTAAAGTTTGCCTGGGTGAAGTTCTTCGTGGTGCCGCCTTTTGTTACAGAACCAGAGATTACCGGATCTGCCGCTTCCGCCACCGGACTTCCGAAACCCACGCCGCCGATCAACGCAGCCGCCACGCCTACCGACACGGCAGCCATGCGCAGTGAACGGGCGCCGCAGCCTTTGGTATTACGTTTCGCCAGCTCGCTGGTAACAACGTAGCAATGTTTCACCTTGCTCCACACAACTTTGTAAATTTTGTTCATGCTGCAACCCCTCTCCTATTTCATTTTTGTTTTTAACCTTAAAATCAATTTAGATTCGCTTATTACAGCAACTTATTTAAGCAAAGTCACCTTCGTTTTTAAACTGTTTGAAATGTAAACCTGAATCGTTGTGATTACCTCGTCACATTCACTTTGAATACAAACCGGCTGTGGTACTTCTCTGGTATAAGTGAAGCAAGAATGGTATGACAAAGCTTACACTGTCCGCACTCACTGCATTCACAGGTCAGCAGTTTGTCGGGAACTTTATCTATGGTGATCTTCTGTAAAATTTCCTTTGGCAGCATGCGATGGGCAAACATGATGGTGCCGGAAATCATCAGCTCTTCCAACGGCATATCATTATTTTCCGTCAGGTAGGCGTCCATGGTCTTAAAGGGGTAATCGCCTTCAGAGTTCCTTCCTGCGATTTTGTAAATGTCCACATATTCGTCATAGTATTTCTGCCAACGCGGCAAGATCCAGTTGGCCCGGAACAGGTCTGCTATGCCGTTCTGGCAGCAACTCAGGATCGGCGCGCTGCAACTCATCGCAATGGACAGGTTGTGGTTAAAGGAATTGGGACAGCCCATGAGGCAGCCTTCGTTGATCAGGCATTTTAGTTTGTAGCCTTTGTCGTGCATCTTTTTTAAATTCTCTGGTACGCGCAAAATCTCACGGGGCGGGTTGAACACTTTCACGCCGCACTTGTCCCGCCAGATTTCCATCTGCCGCAAATTCCATTGATAGGCGTTGCAGGAAGTGTGGATTTCCAGTTCCGGCAATAGGGCATGCAGCAAAACGGCCATACGGTAATCCGAAAGAATAAAACCCTCCAGCTGGTAATAGTTGGCCGCCCGGGCCAAAGAGATGACGAAGTCTTTCAATTCTTCTTCTGTATCGTATCTGTAGTACATAGCGTTGACGGGACAGATGCGCCGCACCCTGCCTTTGGAAATGCGCAAAAACTCCGCGCAGTTTTTGACATAGTTTGCGCGTTTCAGGTTTGTTTTCTCTGGATCAGGGTTTGCTTTTTGTTTGCTGCCGGTGTTCTTTTTTCCGTCAAAGAGAAAACGGACGTGGGAAAACATATTACTTTCGGTAAGAGGCAGCTCGCAGTACACATGATCAATATTTTTTTTGCGTTTTTCCACTTCCTGCAAAAACCATTCCGGGTTTGTGCCGTTATACGGAAGGGAATACATGCGACGATTAGCTTTCATGGTTATGTCCGATCTTTCTTTTTTTGAATCCCTAAACATACCGCCTGTTCATGAATTTGCATTTTCATGAATGCAACCGGCAATTATCCTACTTGTTGTAGATATCAAAGATAAAAAAATACACTGCATTTCAGTTAAAAAACATTACATCGAACTCAATTTCCAAAAATTCGCAGAGCTTTTTAGCCTGTTCAATGGTAAACTGCGACGGATCTTTTTCCAATCTGCGAAACGTTGAAACATGGACGTGCAATGCTTCCGCACATTCTTTCTGCGTTTTCTTCCGCATGAGTCGCGTTGCCTTCGGCGTAAGATGTTTCATACAGAAAACCTCCTGTTACATCATTACACATTTTAATTATATGGGTTATAAAAATTTCAGTCAACCACGATTAGTAGAGTTTTTTCTCCACGATGATTTCCGGTTGAAATTCTGACGTTTTTACTATAATATGTAATGAGAGCTATGAATTTGTAAAAAATGCTGTAAGAGATGAAACGGCCAGCTTCGTTTGAAAGGAACCGCGGGATGAAAAATCCGGCTTTCATTTCTGTTTATGCCGTCGGCTTACGGCGGCGGACTGGACATCATTATGGGAATTAAAGAAAACTTAAAGGCGTTACGGAAACAGCATAACCTGTCCCAGCAGGAAATGGCAAAGATTGCCGGCGTAACCGACAAGGCCATCTCTACCTGGGAATCCGGCACCCGCATCCCCCGTATGGGGGCCATCCAAAAAATGGCGGATTATTTCGGGCTGCAGAAGAGCGACATCATTGAAGATAATTCCAGAATTTTATCCGGCAATGCGGATACGTGGGCGCATGCCCTCGAATCGGAAGGCACTGAATTGGACGCGCAGCTTTTACAAAATGCGAAACGCGATTTGTCGCCGGAAGATTATCGGATGGTTATTGCCCTGATCAAACGGTTGCGTGAAAAATAAAAGAATACTGTGGATCCACAATTCTGCCCAGCCATGATTCAAAAGTTCAAGTCAAAATAAATTAAATTCCATTTTCACGTAATATAGTTTTTCCTTCTTTTATTTTTAAAAATATCCTGCTGTACCGGGTATAGGTTTTGGTATAGTTTTTAAGTTATCCACAGGCAAAACCTAGACTTTTGTGGATAACTACCTGTACTTTTGTGGATAACTCGCCAAATTGTGTTTATATTTGAAATTTTCCTTGTAGTTTTTTCTAAAAAAATGACGTCTGCTGTTTTTTCAGCAGACGTTTTTTTGGATTAGGTTGTGTTCATTTTACGATTCCAGTATTTGTGTTTTTGTACCTCTTGCGTACTAATATGAATTGCTCATAAGGACTCCCTGATTCCATGGACCCATTCGCCAGAGGATTATTTTACCTCTCCCGGTCACTTCAGTGACCGGACTTTTTTCGTAACTCCAGCAGCGACGCGGTTTCCCAGCCTGCTTTCTGTTATAAATATAGACAGTTTATTTGTCTGTCTCCAGGTGACACTTCTTTCGTTCCTTTTATTGCTTTGTTCGGGAAAGCTGCCACTTCGCCGACGCGTTAAATCTCGGGAATAGAAAACGCAGACGGTTTATCCACATTTGATTTCTTTTCAGTTTTACTTTAAAATTACCGGGAGTATTGTTATAATATAATGTATAGAAAAACCATAGGAAGGAAGACACTATGCCCTGGAATCTGATTTTACTTCACAGCGCTCTGTTCTTCATCTACGTGATGATTTACATTGCCTTGCTCACCTCTTCCCTGACCTTTGCCGGGAAGCTTGGCCCCATGGAGATGAATCTATGGCTGGTAACGGCGCCTGTCATGGGTTTTTTCCTGTTCGGGTTCACCTTCCGCCGGTTTTCCCATAAACAGTTCCGGCAGTTGCTGACCGCTTTTTTGGGTATTCTTGGTGTTTCCATTGCAACGTTGGGACTGGGAGTAACCGCCGGGGCCGGTTCGCTCTGTACGGGTATCGGCCTGCTTCTGTTTCCTCTGGGGACAGGATATATTTACGGTTACCTACATTACCTCATGTGCCGCTGGCTGCCTTCCGGTCGCCGGGGTCTGTGCATCGGTCTGAGTTTCGCGCTGCCAAACCTGCTCCAGTTTCTGGTAGACTGGCTGCTGAAAATCACAGCCGCCCCGCCCTTGTTCCTTTGGGGTCTCCTGCTTGTGGTTCTGGCATTCATGGCAACGCTGCTGCTGCGAACAAATACCTGGGGGTTTGAAGAACAACCTGTCGCGCCCCGTCCGCTGATTACCCACAGCCTGCCCCTGCTTTGCTGCATCTGTGCGGTAATGGGGCTGCTGGTTGGGCTGAATGATACCGTCAGCCTGGTCCGGTACGATGAATATGTCGATTACCACTTCTTATCCCGTGTGTACAGCGCCATCGGATTTTTGCTGGCAGGCTGGCTGGCAGACCACTTTCCCCTGTGGCTGCCCCTGACCGCGCTGTTATCCAAGGCCGTTGTGCTGGGGTTCCATGTGCTGGCGCTGGAAGGCTATCCGTTCTGGATCACCGTGTGCGGCGACGCGTTTTTCACGGCAGCCCTGAACCTGTTTGTCGTCTGGCTGTTCGTTTCTGTAGCATTGCACACCCGCCGTCCCGAACTCTGGGCCGGTATGAGCCGGGCTGCGGAACTTCCCGTAGCCGGTCTGGCCGGCATGCTGGGGAGCACCCTGTTGCAGGCCTTTCCACCTTTTGTTACCCTGCTGGTCTTTGTGGCAGCGCTGCTGTTAGCCATGGTACTATACTACCGCTGCTTCCTGCTTTATTCCGATTCGCTGCTAAAATCCCGGGCGCCCATTTTACTGCCCCATACCGGTAAAATCGTGTTAGCTCATACGGGCGAAACCGTTTTCGTAACAGCTCCTGCTGCGGAACAGAAAAAACAGGAACCGGTTCCCGATACCACTTATGAAAATAATGCAACGGATACAATGACTGCAGAAGATGTTGCGGAAGAAACAGTGAAAAGTAATGCCGCGGAGTTTAATTCCGCAAATAGTATAACGGAGAAAGATTTACCGGCTGAAACTGCGAACGGCAAATTAGCGGAAACGAATTCCCGCAAGCCAAGTGCGAACGAAATCACAGAGGAAAAACTGCTGGCATATAAAACCCATTACGGGCTTTCCGTTCGCGAAACGGATGTGCTGGCGCATATTTTGAAAGATCGTTCCATCAATGAAATGGCAGAAGAATTGTTCATCTCGCCCAGCACGGTAAAATTTCATGTGGCCAATCTTTTGAAAAAGACCGGAGCCGGCAGCCAGCGAAGATTAAAACAGATCGTCAGTGAGTACGACCGCTTCCTGGACGAAAGCCAAAATAAAAAAGCGGATAACGAGTAGATTCGTCTCCGTTTTCTTACTTCTTGTTAATCATTATCTTAATTCTGTTTTCTATTTATGTTATCGTAATTCTATTCTCTGATTATATTCATTTTAAAGGTTTTCTTACATTGTAAAGAGGGGTTCCCATGTCTGCTTTTTTTACTTCCGTTTTTACGTCCGTTTCTTCCGCTGCTTCGGCCTTGCTGACGCCGGAGTTCTGGGCCGTTCAATGGCCTCTGTGGAGAGCTTCCATCCTGACCTGTGCTTTGATTCTGTTTTTCCGCATCTGTTACCGTTCATTCATCTTGAAGCTGACAACGCATTTAAAAGAGCGGTACCATTATGATTATATCGACAGCTTCGCGAAGGCCTTTAACCATCCCATCCAGGCTTTTTTGTGGATTCTGGCTTTTTATTCTTTCATCGTCCTCAGTCCCCTGAATCCGTTTTCCCAGCATCCTGCGTTTGATAAGATCCTGCGCAGCAGCCTGATCATCTGCCTCATCGGAGGCGTGTACAATCTGTGCGACGCAGGGCACGGACTCATCATGCAGCTGCTGAAGCGTTCCAATCAGCACATTGACGAAACCATCGGCGAGCTGATTTCCGCTCTGGCACATATGCTGTGCATCATGCTGGGCGTTGTCATGGTGGCCAAGGAATGGGACTACGACATCACCGCATTCATTGCCTCTCTGGGTATTGGCGCCATGGCCATCGCCTTTGCCGCCAAGGATTCTCTGGCTAACGTTTTCGGCAGCATTGTCATCATCACGGAGCGGCCTTTTGTGGTCGGCGACTGGATTTCCGCCAACAATGTGGAAGGCATCGTGGAAAAAGTTTCGTTCCGCAGCACCTGCATCCGGACGTTTTATCAGGAACTGGTGTATGTGCCCAACAATCTCCTGAGCAACACGCCCATCATCAACTACACCCAGCGGCAGAAGTACCGCATCCAGTTCCTGCTGGGCGTCACCTACAGTACCACCCGGGAGCAGCTGCAGAATGTCTGTCAGCAGATCCGGCAGCTGTGCGAGCAGATGGATGACATTTACAGTGAAGGATTTGATGTTAACTTCTTCGAGTTCGGCGACAGCTCCCTGAACATTCGCATCGTCTGTTACGCCAAAGTACCTGAGAACACGCAAAACTATGCTCTTAAGAATTCCATGTATCATAAAATCCGGGAAAAGTTTAATCTGGAGGTCATGAGAATTTTGGAAGAGAACGGGGTAAGCTGCGCCTTCCCCAGCCGCAGCATCTATTTTGAAACGCCGATACCGGAAGCTGTTAAAGAAAAATAAAAATAACGCTGGAACTCACAGAAAGTTCCAGCGTTTTCTTTTTCAATCACATTATAAATCCATCAGTCACACCACAGATCCACATGTTCAAAGCGAACCACGTCCACCAGGCCCCGGTCTGTCAGCCGCAGCTCCGGAATGACAGGCAGGGAAAGGAAGGCCAGGATCATAAAGGTACTGAATTCTTCCGGTATGCCCAGTTCCTTTACCCAGAACTCCAGCTGGCTGATCTGGGAATTTACCACCACCGCATCCCGGTCGCTCATCAGTCCGGCAATGGCCAGCGGCACAGTCGCCCGTACTTCCCCTTCGCTGACGACGATCAGACCGCCGCCGATTTCCCGCAGCCGGTTCACAGCCACCACCATATCCTCATCGTTGGTGCCTACTACAGATAAATTGTGGGAATCGTGCCCTACCGTTGTAGCAATGGCGCCCCGTTTCAACCCAAATCCGTAGACAAAGCCCAGGCCCACATTCCCTGTGTTGTGATGGCGTTCGAACACTGCCATCTTCAGAATATCCCGTTCTGTATCGCTGACAGTCTCCCCGTTCCGAATCGCAGGCTCCATGTGCAGCTTGGTAGTCAGCAGCTGGGTCTGGCTGATGCCGATCACGCGTATCCGTTTACCGGGCTTCGCGGGAATTCTCAAATCTTCTTTCGTCACCGCAGGCATGTTCATGGACTGGCCCGGCATCTTCAGCACCGGCTTGCTCTTCCACAACAGTTTGCGGTTCTTTACTACCAGCGCGCCGCCCTTTACCACGTAGACCGGTTGGAAGGGCCGAAGTCCCTCAAAGGCCACGATATCCGCCTGATAACCCGGCGCCAGCGCGCCGACCTGTTGCAGTCCGTAGCACTCGGCAACGTTCAGCGTCGCCATGGGAATCAGGTCTTCCGCCTCATAACCGAGAGACATACCGATATCTATCAGATAGTTGATGCTGCCCTGCTCAATCAAATCGTCCGCGTGCCGGTCATCGGTGCACAGGCATAGCCGCCGGTTATCCGCTTTGTCCAGCACCGGAAGCAGATCCACCAGATTATGGGCCGCGCTGCCTTCCCGCAGGAACACATACATGCCCCGTTTAATTTTCTCCAGCGCTTCCGCAGGCGTCACGCATTCATGTTCCGTCGTAATCCCGGAAGCAACATAGGCATTCAGGTCTTTGCCGGAAATGCCCGGCGCATGTCCGTCCATCTTCTGCTTGTAGAACAGCTTCAGCTTATCCATTTCTCCCTGCAGCTTGGACAAAATGCCGGGGAAATTCATCATTTCCGCCAGCCCCAGCACACGGGGACTCAGATTGCGCAGCCGTTCCATATTTTCCGGGGTGATCCGGGCGCCGGAGGTGTCCATATCCGTCGCCGGCACACAGGAAGGAACCATCAGGTACGCGGAAAACGGAATGCCTTCCGTCTCTTCCAGCATAAACCGGAAGCCCTTTTCCCCCAGCACGTTGGTAATTTCGTGGGGATCCGCAATCGCGCCGGTTACACCGTTCAGCAACAGCACCTTCACCATTTCCCGGGGGGAAAGCATGGAACTTTCAAAATGCACATGGGCGTCCATCAGCCCCGGCGTAAGATACAGGCCGGTCACATCAAGAACATGTTTGCCCGTGTAGTTACCGATGCCGACAATCTTGCTGCCGCTGATGGCAATATCCGCATCTTCCCAGTTTTTCAGGAACACGTTGAACACGTGCCCCCCTTTTAACACAAGGTCGGCCTCCTGCCGGCCTGCCGCTACGTCAATCTGATCTTCCAGGCTGCTTGCCCGCCAAAAATCCATGTGACTGTTTCCTCCCGTATCAGAGCGTCATACCATCGTCCCAATTGACTTTGATTTCCTGGATGGTAACGGTGTATAAACCGTATTCGTTCAGAAGTTCTTCATCGATCTCGTCCATTTCCTTGCCGAACAGGATCTGATCTTTTTTGAATTCCTCGCCGAATTCCCTGACGTTATATTTCTTTTTGATGATTTTACGCAATACGGAAGGAACCTCTTCCACTTTTGTTTTGGTTTCGTCTACCGCAAGGAGGACCGAGTCCTCCAACCGGTCAGGGCTGATGTTGTTTACTTCGACAGCTTTAATTTCTACGTATTTCATGTTATCCCTCTTTTCTGACAACGCTTCTTCTTGAATTCGTCGGTGCAGTTAACTTATTATAATTATACCAAAATTATCCGAGTTTGAAAACTGCCGGCCGTTTTCCCTGTCAGCAAAAAAGCCCGCCACATCTCTGCGGCGGGCCGGTTATCATGAATTATTTTTTACCTTTTTTTGCGGCTTTCTTTTTGGCCGGTTTTGCATTGACAGCTTCTTTAAAGGCTTTGCCTGCTTTGAATGCAGGAACGGTAGCAGCGGCAATCTTGATCGGTTTGCCATTCTGCGGGTTCTTGCCGGTGCGGGCAGCACGTTCACGGGCTTCGAAGGTACCAAAGCCGATCAACTGTACTTTACCTTTCTTGGCAACTTCAGCAACGGTTGCTTCGATGATGGCTTTCAGGGCTTTTTCTACGCTTACCTGGGTCATTTCGGTTTTTGCGGCAACGGCTGCTACGAGTTCTTTTTTGTTCATGATGAACACTCCTTTTGTAAAAATTTTTTTGTGAGAGTACATAAACACTGGGTTCACAAATATAATATCAGTATTTATCATAGTTTGCAAGGGGTAAAATGCGAAAAACCCGAAAAAATCTGATATTTTTTTAAAAAAAGTCACCAAACCGTTCTGCAAATGCCTCTTCCGGCATCATTTTGTGGAAATTCTTCTCACAATATGTAGTTAATCAAGTGGGTTCGGTCAGCGCATGCCTTTCAGCTGCATCTTGTTTTCGTACATGGAATTATCGGCCCGCTGCAGCACATCATTAGTGCAGGTATCCTTTGACGGATCAAACTCAGCTAACCCGTTGGCAACGACCAGGTCTCCTGTGAGCAGGTTTTTCCGGTTGTTTTGATCCAGTTCCTGCATCAGCTGTTCCCGGTTTTCAAAATCGCTCCCGGTAAGGATGACCACAAATTCATCTCCGCCAAAGCGGAAAACCGGACTGTGCTGGAACACGTGACAGATGAATGCGCAGGTGTTTTTGATATACTGATCCCCGGCCAGATGGCCTTGGGTGTCGTTGATCACTTTCAGGTCGTTGACATCGCAGACAACAATTGCAAACTGTAGCGGTTCCTTCTTCTTAATTACCTGATTCAGCTGGTTTTCCCGCTGCTTAAAAGCACGTTTGTTTTTAATGCCGGTCAGCGAATCTTTCAGGGCCATGTCCTGCACAATATAAAATTCTTTTTCCTGTTGTTTCTGCGCCAGAATGGCTGCCTGTAAATCCGTCTTCAACTTCTTTTCGTTGCGGACTTCGTCGTCCACATCTTTGAAGCCGTAGATGATGCCGGATTTGCCGTCTTTTAATTTCAGCCGGATAAACTCCACCCGGTAATATCGGCTCTCTCCGTTTAAGGTGCGACGGTAGGTGACGGCGAAACGTTTGCTTTCTGCCAGTTCTTTTTTAATGTTCGGCAAGGCAATTTCCCTGCGCAGCCATTCCCGGTCTTCCGGAAGGACCATGGTATCAATATAGTGGTTGGTGGCTTCCGTATAATTCGCCTGCCGGAGAGCGGTCCGGATATGGGCGACATCATCTTCCTTATTGGGGTGACGGAACAGGGATATCCGTTCCGTATCCAGGTCTTTGATCAGCAGGACAGAGTCATAGCTGCTGGTCAGAGCTTCAAAGACAGACAGGTTCAACTCTTTGGAAGACTCCGACGCCAGCTTTTGCTCTGTGATATCCGTAGCAAATACAAAATACACGCCGCCGTATTCTTCCGACACGGCGTAATGCCCGTAGGTATCGATCCAGCGGGTGGCGCCGTCCCTGCGGAGGATGCGGTAGATGATGTGCCCGATAATCGATTTGCTGGCAGAAAATTTTGTTTTGATTGCGGAATTGATTTTTTCCCGGACATCGGGATGCAGCATTCCTGTATAAACGAAACCCGTGTGCTGTTTGAATTCGTCCAGGTCACGGCAGCCGAAAATTTCCAACAATGCCGAGTTGACATATAACAGTTCTTTGTTTCCTTCTTCCCTATAGATAAAAAAACCTCCGGGAAAGTGCTCCCCGAACTGGCGGATAGCCTGCAGCGACTGTTCGTTGAGATTGAACCGCTGGGCGTTTTGTGAATCGATGATGTTCATGATCTTTCTGTTCTCCTGCTAAAAACCTGATGTGCAGTGTAGTGCACAGCCTGAAAACCGTATCAGTTGATTACTGATTCTTTCTCAACACATTTTACCACACTTTGTAAAATATATCTATAATTAAAAACTTAAGTACTGAGAATTCAACTCATCATGATGAAGCATTTTATCAAACGGGAAGGCTGACGTATTCTATTTCGTCTTCACGTCTTGCTCTTCCAGCGTAAATTTCCAACTGCAGCAGCAGGTTTCATCCGTAATGTCCGGAAAACAGCTGACGCACTCACAGGTGATGCGATCGTCAATGGCCCGGGCAAACTCTCCATATTCCACTATCCCCACTGTTTTGCAGGGATGAAATTCCATCCCCTTTCGTTTCCTTGCCGTTTGTACGCGACAATCAACCATGCGATAAAACAACGTGTTCCCTTCAATACGGATCTCGTCGTCGTTGATGTTGGCATAAAACCTGAGTGACAACGCCTTCGATAATCCCTCCAGTCCGGCATGTTCCGGCAGATGTAAGAACTTTTTCAGTTTCAAGGCTTCCACGACCGTAAACTTTTTCCAGATTTCTACATCGTGGTACATGGCCTCTTCCATGCCCCACCGTTTTTCAACGGACTGAAACCAGATACCATCTGCCGCGAGCCAATTTTTGGCATAAATTTCCAAAAGCTCGACCAGCTGTTCCCGTGTCAGATTATCCAACGCTTTATTATGGCTCATGTTCGTTTCCCTCTTGTAAATAGTTAGCTATGATATCCCCTGCTCATCAATTTGCCACATCATTTTTCTTTCAATATCGTTCTTTCTGTTCCCGAATATTCGGGGCTGCGCTCTATCCCCTTACAGATTTCTTTCCCGTTTGATGTCCAGCCGCTCTTTCGCCAGGGTAATCGCCGCGTTGATCAGGACGCCGGCCACCGCGATGAAGAGGATCAGCGCGATGTCAACCGTTCCCACAGGCGCCAGCTTCAGCAGGGCGCGCATGGGGGGAACCACCAGGATGCCGATCTGCAGCAGGATGCCCACGGCCGTGATGATATTGAGGGCTTTGTTGTTCCAGGATTCTTTCGTGGCAAAGGCCAGACTGCCCTTGGTCTTGCAGACATACGCCATCAGCATCTCGTTGATGGCCAGGGTGCTAAAGCAGTAGGTCCGGCACAGTTTTAAGAGTTCTTCGTTTCCTTCCAAATTCGCCAGAATATTTCCCGTTCCGTACTGCATGATTACGGGAAGCAGGAACGCCAGCAACGTAACGCCGCCGCTGATCAGGCCCTGGATTACGATATTCAGGTAATCGCTCCGGTTTAAAATGCCGGCCTTTACGTCCCTGGGCTTTTCATTCATGACAGCGTCCGAGCCCACGTCCATGCCCAGGGCCAGGGACGGCGCCGTATCCGTCAGCAGGTTCACCCACAAAATCTGGATTGTGGAAAGGGGCGAAGACAGGCCCGCAAAAATGGCCGATGCCATCAGCACCACTTCGCCAAAGTTGGACCGCAGCAGATACACGACCGATTTCTTAATATTGTTGAACAGGTTGCGGCCTTCCATCACCGCGTTCTTGATGGTGATGAAATTGTCGTCCACCAGGATCATCTCCGCCGCATCCTTGGCCACTTCCGTGCCGCCGATGCCCATGGCCACGCCGATGTCCGCCGCTTTCAGGGAGGGCGCGTCATTGACGCCGTCCCCCGTCATGGAGCAGATCTTGCCGTGAGACTGGAAAGCCTGCACAATCTGCACCTTGTTCTCCGGCGATACCCGGGCGAAGACGCGGTAATCCAGCACATTCTTCTTAAACTCATCGGGATCCATCTCATCGATTTCCGCACCGGAAATGCTCTGGGAAATATCCGTGGCGATATCCAGCTCCTTGGCGATGGCAAAGGCCGTGATCTTATGGTCGCCCGTGATCATGGCCACGTCGATGCCCGCGTGATGACATTCGTCCACAGTTTCCCTCACGCCTTCCTTGGGCGGGTCGATCATGGCGCCCAGCCCTACGAAGATCATATCCTTTTCCTGGGGAACCGTGTCTCCTTCCCGGTAGGCCAGGGCCAGCACCCGGAGCGCGTCGGAACTCATGATGTCCGCCGACTGGGTAGCACGAACCACGTCCTCGTTGGTGATCTCCCGTATGCCGTCCTCATCCAGGATGCGGTCACACCGGACGATGACGGAATCAATGGCGCCCTTGGTATAGGAAATATTCTTTATTTCGCCGTTCCGTTCCACCCGGTCCAGGGTAGTCATCATCTTCCGGTCGGAATCAAAGGGAATCTCATCAAACCGGGTGATATCACGCATGATGTCGTAATAGCCCAGCTTCTTATCCTTCGCGTACTTGATGAACGCGGTTTCCGTAGGATCGCCGATTTCCTCGCCGGTCTCTTCGGAATACTTTGCATCGTTACAGGCGAGAAAACCTTCCAGCAGTCTGGCAAAGACTTTGCTGTCGGTCGGCAGCTCTTCCGGTTCCAACGCCTCGCCCGCAAGATACCACTTCACCACCGTCATCCGATTCTGGGTCAGGGTGCCCGTCTTATCAGAACAGATTACATTCACTGCACCCAGGGTTTCCACCGCGTGAATCTGCTTCACGATGGCGTTGCGCTTGCTCATCTCCTGGATGCCCGCCGTAAGCACCAGCGTGACTACGGTAGCCAGCCCTTCCGGGATGACCGCCACGGCAAAGGCGATGGAGATCATCAGGGTTTCAATGACAGGCGTGCGGTAAATAAAAATCTGACAGGCAAACATCACAATACACAGGACTACGCCCGCGATGCCCAGCACCTTAGAGATGCTGTCCAGATTTTTCTGCAGCGGCGTCTCCTGCTTCTCGATTTGATGCAGCATGCCCGAAATTTTGCCGATCTCGGTATGATCGCCGATCTTTTCCACCACGCCCTCGCCGCGGCCGTATTCCACCAGGGTGGACATGAAGACCTTATCCTTGCGGTCGCCGAGGGGCGTCTTCTCATCGCTGGTTTCGCTGCAGTCCTTTTCCACCGCAACGCTTTCACCGGTCAGGGCCGATTCATTCACCTTCAGGGAGCTGGTCTGCACCAGGGCAAGATCCGCAGGCACCACGCGCCCCGCCTCCAGGATCACGTAATCGCCCACCACCAGATCTGCCGCCGGGATCTCCGTCTCCACACCGTCCCGGATCACCACCGCCGTGGACGCATTGATCCGCCGCAATGCCTCAACCGATTTCTCCGCCGACAGTTCCTGCACGGTGCCGATGATGACATTGGCCAGCACCACCACGATGATAATGATGCCGTCCACGATTTCCCCGGTCATGATGGAAATGATCGAGGCAGCCACCAGCAGAAGCAGCAGCGGCGACGCAAACTGCTCCGCAATCACGGAAAACAGACTCTTCTTCTTTCCCTGGGTGAGTACGTTCTTTCCCTGCTTCGCCCTCTCCAGGGCTTCCGCGGTAGTTAATCCTTTGTTGCTCATTTCCTTTGCCGCTCCCGTCTTTCCACTTAACCGGCTGCTCTTTCAAAAGCAAGCCGGTTCATCCTAATTACATATCACACAACGATTTGTATCCACGCTCACATCTACTGTTTTCCTGTCCAATCATATTATTTCATATCATACACTTCTTCCACCTTACCCATCGGCTGTCCCGGCTCTATCCAACTTAAATTTAATTCAGACACAGGTATTTGTGCAAGAGGATCAGGGATTGGACTCTTTGGTTTCGTTGGTTCCTAATAGAATATTCTTTCATTCCACTGAACGAAAAATAGTTTGAACGTATTTTCATACCTGTCACGGCATAAAATAATTAGTCAGGAAATAAGTTCTTTCCCAATCAACAATCTGCAACGCAGACTCCTTTGCCGGGTAGATATCCTTCTCGCCGAGAACCATCACCTGCCTGCCCTTCAAATCATAGAGCGGCCACTCATGCGCCTTGCCATCGGGAGACACGTCTGCGCCCAGCGACGGATTGCCGGTCCTTGCAAACTGTACCCACATCTTGCGCATGGTCTTCGTAAAAGTTGCGTCGAATGCCCTTCCCGTGAAGTCCGTCATCTCCGGATGGTTGAATACCGACGACAGTTCGATTGCATGTCCGCATTTTACCAAAGGCAACGAGGACTCGGGCGTGAAGAGATAGGTATATGACTTGCCGCCGCCTCGTCGGTCTTCCAGATGTTCAGGTACAGGCAGTCCTCTCCCATACCATATTCGGCAGCGGGATCGCCCGGCGCCTGGACGGGGGCTTTCCCATAGTGATATGCCTCGTAGACACCGTTGTCCGGAGCAACGTCCACCGGTGCTTTCCAGCGCAGGTCTCCAACGGGCTGTTTTCCCACAAAGGGGATGCCCTTGCAGGAAACGATTCCGTCCGTCTCCCTGCCGACAAAAGTGCCGTTTATGCACCTGACGGCCAGCGCCTTGTCATAATCGCCGTCCCGAATTATTTTGTTTCCGTCTTGCTGCATTTCCATTTTTTCCTGAACCTCCTTCGCAACAATCTTTTTTCGTCGGTAATTTGAAAATTTAAGTGCACGTTACTATCGTGCAATTACAATTACAACGGTTTAAATCCATGAGGTTGCACTTAGGACTTCATGGATTTTTTGTTTCCGCCAAAAGAGCGGGAACGAAGTCAA
>Ga0256405_10002085_pt1 | contig 48707 bp, 43 predicted proteins | sample RumenRJG_02DNA_FD_189096 | JGI IMG/M metagenome (GOLD analysis project Ga0256405, IMG submission 189096) | Bovine rumen microbial communities from Lethbridge, Alberta, Canada - RJG_02 | ecosystem: Host-associated > Mammals > Digestive system > Stomach > Rumen | place: Canada: Alberta...
TAAAATCATTGTATCTTACATTATCGCTTTCAAACCAGCGCTTTATCATATCTTCAAAGGTATGCTTTACTTCAAGATTTGTGAGTGACAAGCTGCTCTTTTTTCGCACGCCGCGCTCCTGTAATACTGCATCGACCTTTAGATAACCCGCCGCCAAAAGCAAGCTAAAAATACCGGATTCATTTTTATCTATCAGATTAAAAACTATCTCATCGTCAATAAGGGTCTCAACCGGCTCGCCCTTAAGCAGGCATTCCATAGCTGTTTTAACGTCAGCGCTTCCTTCTTTTATAAGTTTATCAACAAGTGAATTCTCGCTTGTATTCGACCAATAATTGTCCAGTCTTCCGGAATCTAAAAACTGCGTCACCGACCATGGATTATACATTTCGGATACATCGCCGATCCTGAATCCGTCATACCATTCTTTTACCTCGGCGAACACCTCCGCCACTCCATACCGCTTAAGTTCTGCCTTAACCTCGCTTTCAGTAAAGCCGAAATCAGTGGCATACTTCGCATTCGTAACAGCATCTACTTTAAGATTGTTCAGATCCGAAAAAATTGATTCTTTGCTTATTCTTGTAATTCCGGTTAAAATCGCTCTCTCTAAGTACCTGTTTGTTTTAAAGGTTGCATTAAACAGATTTCTGACAAATCCCGTCATTTCTCCCCAAAAGCCGTCAATATAAGCCTCCTGGATCGGAGTGTCGTATTCGTCCATAAAAACAAGCGCTTTTTTTCCGTAATATTTATACATCATTTCACACAGAAATCTGATTGCTCCGGTAGCTATAGCATCTGACATATCGTAGCCTACCATATTCCAGAAATCTCTGTCCATCTGTGTGATCAGATCAGACTCGAATATGTGGCCGTTGTTCCTATAGAGACTGACGATCTCCTGGACAATCTGTTGTCTGGCTGTGTAATATGTGTTCCCTTTAACAGAGGCAAAGCTCAAATAGATTACAGGATATCCGCCTATCATCTTCCGATAATCCTGATATTTCCAGATAGCAAGGCCTTTAAACCAGTTCTCTCCTTTTTGGTACTTATTGGAAAAAAAGCAGTCCAACATACTAAGGTTCAGAGTTTTTCCAAATCTGCGCGGTCTTGTGATCAATGTCACAACGTCGCCACTCTCCCACCACCTTTTAATAAACTCCGTTTTATCAACGTAAAAGTAATTGTTCTCCCTGATTGCCGCAAAATCCTGGTTGCCGATGGAGATTTCACTACGAGATACGGCGCCTGCACCATATTCGTCCATCGACTCCTCTAAAGCGAAAATAGTAGTTTCTCTCGGGGAGTCAATCTTCCCTCCAAGTACTTTCTGGACAGTACTTAACGGGAGCCCCGACCTTTCAGATATTTGTTCATATGTAAGTTTTAGTTCTTTCTTCTTTTTTTGTAATTCTTGTATTCTGGAATATTGCATAAGGCTTCTCCTCTTATTGCAATTTTACATCTAAAATAGCAATATTGCAATATTCTCAATAGCAAATAGCAATTTAATTGCAATATCGGCAGAACATTTTCAAAAACAATATACCACAAAAGTATAAAAGACGGCGATAGCTCGCCGCCTTGTTTCAGTTTCTATGCTGTATCCTTACAAATCAAAATTCACAAAAAAATTATATTTCTAAAATATCCTCAATATTGCATTTTAAAGCCTTGCTCAGGCGAAGCAGTGTTTCAGCCTGACATTTATTAATATCTCGCTGCCTCTGTTCAAACAACTGAATCTGTCTAAGCGGAACATCCGAAATCTCGGATAATTCCTTTTGAGTAATCCCGGCGTACTTCCTGATAATGCTAAGTCTTGTTCCGGTACTTCTCGAGGCAATTTTCTTATCAATCTCATCGACAAACTGCATGATATCCATCTCGTGAAATACAGGATACATATTAAGCAGTTCTTCTATTGATATATATTCAAATATCCTCTCGAAGCTTTTGCCACTGTACCACTGATAAAACGCTATAACCCATCCGCTCCAGTATTCCGGGCTCTTGTCCAAGTACATTTCTTCCGCAGGAATTTTTATACTTAATCCCGATTCCTCGACCATTTTAATAAAAAGCTCGCAGCCGGTCATTCCGGCAACATATGAGGGATTGCCCTTCTCAAATTGACGGATGCTACTTGACGTGATCATCATTTTTTGAAGCGTCTCCGGCGATACTCCGGCAGTAACCATCGCAAAGTCAAAGAGGTCTCCCATTATTCTTCTTGCTGATTCAAAGTACTCCTCATCGTAAGCGTGGATCACCATTTTTGATACCCTCTCTCATGATATCCAAGATATAAATATCATTAATATCCGCCGATGCAGCTTTTGTCTGACGATATGCGCGTCTGGCCAAGGCGTCTCTGTTAGCTTTTTTGATTGAATATTCCTCCGCCAAAGCAAGTTCATTGCCAATATACTTGATGCGTTCAAATGCCTTCTTGCTCTTAAGGACAATCTGCTCTCCTAGTCTTCCCAGTCTCATAGCTTCGGAAAGCTTTCCAAGAGATATTGTTCCGGAAACAAAATCCTGTGCAAATGAGAAGTACGAATCGTCCGCCCTATAACCAATGATCACGTCGTAACCGGATATATCTATGAGAAAATTCTGTTTAATATAATCCTTTGCCTCTTTAGAAATGCTTCCCTGCTGCCAGTACGTCCTGTTCTCAGCAAGGAGAGCCAGCCAATTCAAAATACTGTAATCATCTGAGTTTAGATTAAGAACCAAAAGACCCGAATAATCCAATTCGTATGAATTAGCGTACCCATCATTCCCCTTTGAGCAGGCCCATTCTTTGGCCAATTCAATTTCTCTTGTACAGTAGAACCCTCTTCCATAATCATTATGGAGTGAACCCAGACCGTATTCAGGCTTCTCTATTATCTTTTCCGATCCATGATAAACAATTTCTTTCATGTCAACATTTTACCAAGAAGAATAGGTGGTGTCAATCTTTTGCTATCGCTGTAGCGATACATTTTCTATAAATCAAAAAATAATCTATTTTTCCATTGATACATCTACAAGTTTATTTTAAATATATATCCTCCCAAAAATAAAAGGCAAACAATCACATATTGCTGCCCTTTAAGTATATTACAGTTTCATTTTTTGTAAAACTCACTGTTTACTACAAAGAAATATATTAATTATTCGTACGCACTATCCGATATTCTATATGAGGTATATTATCTTGCACACAAAAGGTAAAAGGTATGGTTATTCAGCATAATCTTTGTGCATTGAACGCAGCCAGACAATTCGGGCTGATTAATGCTACAAAATCAAAGACAACTGAAAAACTTGCATCCGGATACCGCATAAATCGCGCCGCAGATGATGCTGCAGGACTGGCGATTTCAGAGAAAATGCGGAGACAGATCAGAGGACTGACCCAGGCATCGCGCAATGCCCAGGATGGTATTTCTATGCTCCAAACCGCAGAAGGTGCGATTAACGAAGTGCACGATATGCTTCATAGGATGAACGAGCTGTGTGTTCAAGCCTCAAACGGAACTTTAATGTCAGAGGACAGAGAGTACATTCAATATGAGATATCTGAGTTAATTGACGAAATAGACAGAATAGGTAATACCAGCACATTTAACGAAATAAAGCTCCTTAAAGGCCTCCCGCCTAATGCAGTCGCGGCAGTTGCCCCCAATATCACAGGAATAGTCGGATTCATTACAAGTGCAACAGGAAACTCCCCTGCTTACTATGACATTGCGCCCCTCGAATCCGGAGATATCGTTGGATTCGGCAATTCAAACGGAACCTACACCTACTATTGTGTTGATGGAATTCCCGAAGAAGATGTTGTGTATGACGGCAAATCCGCAGCTACTGCCTACAATGCCGGCGCCGCAACCGTGTACTCAAAGATTGCAAGCGCGCTGATAAGAGCAAATTCCGACGATCCGGATGTGGAGCAGGTCGCTACAAACTATACAACAACGGGAGAAAACGCAGGAAGATTCAGTATTGAATTCTACGGTCCTTTGCACGTAAAGCTTCAGGTAGGATGCGAAGCTGAAGATGAAATGGATGTTGTCATCGATGAAGTCAACGCCGGTTCCCTCGGAGTAAGGGATATAGATGTAAGAACTGAGGAAGGCGCCGTTTCCGGAATAGAGCAGGTAAAACGAGGCATTGAGACCCTTTCGGGGCAGCGAGCAAAACTGGGTGCCATGCAAAATCGCCTCGAACATAAGATCAAGAACCTTGACAATGTCATTGAAAACACCACCACCGCAGAATCAAGGATCCGTGACGGCGACATCGCTTCTCTTATGGTTGCCTTCAGCAACAGTAACATCCTAGCCCAGGCAGGAAATGCTATTCTGTCCCAGGCAAATAAACAAAATGATGGCATCTTAAGCCTGCTGACATAAAAAGAGGATAAGCCGATAAAGCCTATCCTCTTTCTTTATTCTTAAATTCAATTAAACAAGTTTAGTTAAGGCTGTCCCTCTTTATCTAGAATCCTATAACACAGGTTTCTCCGTCAAAAGAATACAATCCGCTTTCCATAGCGTTCGTCTGGCTTTCCGTCAGAGTTGCCATTCTGTATGAGATTCGAAGCGTAATGCTCTCGCCTTCAGCTGATCTTTCGTAAATATCAGTCCAATCACTGTTTTCTCCACAGGCTCCTCTTACAGCAAATCCTGCTGAGAACCAACTTGCATCAGCCTTTTCAACCAGATTTCCTCCAATCTCATCAAAATTGGATTCATCCCCGGGAAGATAAAGAAGAAGCTCTGCGTGTCCGCTTTCGTCAACTGAGATTTCCTTATCCTTGTGGTAAACAGGTGTATCTCCGTTCATGGTAACCGGGATGATGGAGAAGCCAACAGAAGGATTCACATCCCCGTTAACTTCATTGATATTCTTATAATCAATATTCCATCCATAAGGATTCTCAACCTGGATTGATATGTACATAAGGATGGGTACGGAGCTCTTATTCTTCGCTATTGCAGGAGCAGAAGTGTCTGTGTAAAGGATTTCTCCGTCTCCCTTGAAATAAAGGCTTGATCCGTCATACTTTTCCTTCTCAACACCGTAATCCTTAAGAAGGCACAAAGGATCGAGGGTATAATCAAACATTCCTTCAGGAATAACAGGAAGTACCATGGATACCACATCTGCTGCCCTTACAGGAAGCTGAAGCTCGCTGTCTGAAGGAGTTGATGAATAACCAACGGTCTCTCCCGATACGGACTGCTGAACCGGCGTATGCGTAGGCACAACATCCGTAATCATGCCATTATATACCGCAGTACTGTATGGAGCATTAGTTGGAACAACATCTGTTAAAAGAGTATTTCCTTCTTCCGCCGCAACCTCTGAAGGCTCTGCTTTTGCCTCCTCTTTGGCTTCGGCTTCATCCGTTTCTGCAGGGACATCGGCGCTTATATTCGCATCTATAACTTCAGTATTTTCCTCCGATGCAGCGTCTGATGTTTCTTCGCCTTCTGTGGCATCTTCCGCCGTTCCTTTTGAAGCTTCGGTAACCTCATCAGTTCCGGCCTCAGGCTCTGCCACAGGTTCAGAAACAGGTTCTACAACAACAGCTTCAGAGTTTCCGGAAATATCTGCTCCGCCAAATACAGTCTCTTCAGGCTGACTTGATGCTCCGTCTCCGGCAGCGTCCGTTGCAAATATTGCACTGCTTTCCCCTAAAATAGAAATGAGCAGCACTACAGCTACCAGTATGTACTTGAACTTACTCAGTTTCCTAACAATACTTTCGATCATGTCCCGCCGCTCCTTTCTACCTTACGGTTTATTCGGATACAAAGATCGTTTTCATCAAAGCAAAATACTCAATCAACGATCCATCGTTTCTTATATTCTTCTACACCTATTGTAATAAATACCATTGATAAAATCAATGATAGAGCGAAAAATCCCACCATGTAGACTACATGATATTCTCTTAAGGGGTTCGCCATAAATACCAGTAATACAAAAGCTGTTAAAAAGCTTTCCCAATGATTGGAATAACCGGTTCGTTTCTTTACTACGCCCAGCCAGAACCCGGCGCAGGCTATTACTATTCCGACTACGGAATACATTATCAAAACTTTTCCTGCCCACATTAGTGAAGAAATCCGTTGTTCTTTGAAACCACTTCCTATAACAACAATGATCCCAAGATATATGGACCATACAACCTGTTCAATAAAGACCAAAAGAACTGTAAACCTTGCTTTATTCCTGCAATACTCTTCCCTCGAGCAAAGCCTTCCCACAAAGAAGCTTGCCATTCCGGTACGTTCATCAGAAACCAGAAGATCCGCAGATTCCATTCCGTGAAAAGCCATATTGAAGAAGTTGACTATTCCTGCGATCACAAATAAAAACACTGCAAAATCGCTTCTTTTATCAAAAATACCAAATCCAAAAAATATCTTAACAAAACCCGGTAATACTACGATCTGCTTTCTCAAACTTAAAAACAGTGAAGGTGCTGCCTTATAAAGCAGTAATACAAAAAAAGGAATGATAAGAAGGATAATGCTTCTTGTTATTACCGCTATCTTTTTTCTTTCCCATTCTCTTTTAAACAACCTGTTCATTTAAGTTTCCCTTCGAACATAGTCCAAAGCGTACCTCCAAAATCTTTTAATGTCGATTCCCCTGAAGTGGTCATAACTATCGATTTGCCGCCGTAAATCGAGGCTCCAATGATCCTCTTCCATTTATTCAGGCTTTCCTGGTTAAGGAAATTGTCGGGCTCATCCAATAAGATAAGATCGGCTCCTGATGAAAAAGCCGGAATAAGCTGAAGCGATTTATTACTGCTTTCATCAAGATCCTTGATCTTTACCCGGGCATCTATTCCAAAACGCTTTATAAGCGAAGCTTCTATCTCTATCGAATAAAAAGGTGAACGATCTCTGTTCCAGGCAAGGGATTCGGAAACAGACATCTTCTTTTCCACGATCAAATTGTCAGGTACAAAGAATAATCTCTCGGTCTCTTCAAACTCAAGATTTTTAAGTTCTTTTCCAAAGAGCGAAATCTTTCCTTCATAGTCCGGGATCAGCCCGCTTATTACGTCAAGAAGTGTGGTCTTCCCGGAATCGTCCAACCCCTTGATAATTACCAGTTCGCCCTTCTTAACTTCTGCGCTGATATTATCAAGTATCAGCTTATTATTTGTTTTCAAAGAGACATTACTCAGACTTAACATCTGCCGCCTCCCCAATGTATAAAGTAATACCGGTCTTTACGTTTCCGGCCTCATTTCCAAGATCATCAAGTATGATATAAGTTACTGTTGCTTCGTAAATTCCTTCGGGAAGTTTTTTATTCAGCCTAACTCCACGAACCTTGTCACCGACAGATAAAACCTTTGATGTATAAAGGATATCATCCGGTGAATCATTAAGAGCAACATTAAAACATACTTTGTATTTATTATATCGGCTGTTTTCTACGTAAGCATTAGATGCATAAGTGTTATCTTCAGCCTTAAAATACCATTTTGTATTAAGGACAGCCTCGTAATCCTTAACCGCGACACCTTCCTCCGTCTTTACCTCGTCCGTTGCCATCGCATCCACATTTAAAGGAGTTACGATCTTTACGCTTTCCTTCGGAACCATATTTGCTCCAAGGATCATATATACTGCTGCCAGGGTCACTGCAAAGATTACAACCAGCGCAAAAACAAATCCAAAAACAATCCGCTCTCTTTCAAGAAGATTACTTCGCAGTATTCGATTTGAGATCTTTGCTTTTACTTTTGCTTTCGACATTTCCAGCGCCCCAATTATCTCTATAACTTCCAAAAAACCGTTCCTAAGTTTTCGCTTAGGAACGGTTTTGATTAAAAACTTAATTAGTTCAGATTGTAATTAACTCTTGATTAATTACTTAGCGATCTGAGGAGTAAAGGTGAACTTGTAAGAAATAGTTACCTTATCAGTAGCTGCCCAAGGATCTGCTGCTCCGGTAGTTCCATTTACAGGGTTAGCGTTTACATCACCTCTGATGATGAACTGACACTCAGTAGCGGTAGTTTCCTTTGCAGGAAGTACATAAATAGCAGCCTTCTCAGCGCCGGTAGCTTCACCGGTAGGATTTGTAGCTACAAGAGTAGTAAACTTCTTAGCAGCATTTACATCTTCACCGATTGCCATGTAGATATATGCGCTCTTAGCCTTTGCTGCTACTGCAGATTTGCTAACAATAGCAACACCCTCTGTAGGAGTAGCCTTGAAATTCTCAACGTTAACAGCTACAGGTACATTACTATCACTAGTAATCTTCTTCAAAACAGATACAACCGAATCACTACCCTCAATACCTGCTTCAGTATCTTTATAGCTGAGCTGGAAAGGATTGATTACAACAGCTGCCACGGTAGGAACTGTGATCTTAATTACAGGTAAGTTGGTTGTACTCTGTGTTGTTAGAGTGGTTCCTGCAGATGCTGTAGCATCTGCGCCATCCTGGTTGCCAACCACAGTATCTGCAAATGCGGTAATGGATAATCCCATAACCATGGTCATAGCTAAAACAACTGATAAAATCTTTTTCTTCATACTAGTTTCCTCCTTGAAAATTGTACGATTGTGCAAATCAAAATATAAATTAATAATTTACATTAAGATTCAGTCCGATGTTTACCTGTGCATGAATCGTCGCATGATCTTCTTCCACCTGATTGTAAACTATGGTAGCGACATAAGTTCCGGGTTCAAATTTCTTACTTGAGGTAAATGCCTCGATTCTTGATCCTAATGGAATCAGACCCGACCTATATATCTCTTCCTGAGTCTCATCATCGTAGATGACCACGAACATGTCATACTTGTTATTGATCGCATTTGCTATGTAGCAAGTAAAGTCCGTACCGTTTTCGCTGGATGCTTCTGTCTGCATCTCAAGAGCCATAGTTCCCTCTTTAGCTTCCTCCAGCATCTCATCATAAAGACTCTGTAACGTCTCCGGATCGGTTGCTACCGCATTGGTCTCATACTCAAGGGCCATGCTGCTGTTTCCGGAATTCTCGGATATTTGCTGAACATTTGCCTCATTGTTCTTTTTTAGCAAAACAACAACAAGGACAGCAATAACTGCCACCAATAAAACTACGACAATTGCGAGGACTATCCACAGGCGTTTGTTTTTATTTGTTTCCTTGTCCAAGGTGAATATCCTCCTTGATTCGCCTCCCTGGATGGAAAAATATATCTTCATCTATCCGTTTCGGATCCGGTAAAACCGATAGCGATGATACACCACCATAGGGTCAAATCTTTATTTACAAAAAAGATATCGACATAAAATATAAAAACTTTAGTCTATCTTTATTGCCTATTTTAGTGACCGCTTCGTATATAAATTGTTACATAATTTTAAAACATATAGGAAACTTAGTCAAGTTTTGATAACCGTAAATTTATTAAATTTTTGTAAATCGTCAGTCTATTTCTTATCATCCATAAACTGCGATTCAACAAAAGCTGCATTGCTCTGAACTTTATAATAGTTCATCGCCGCCTTCGAATTAACTCTGCCTTCTCTGACTTCATTCCTCTTCTTTCCAAAGAAAGCCTGCAGCGCGCTCTTGTTCCGCTCTTCCTGTGCACTTATCGCATTGCTCTTCTCAGAAATTTCGCGGATAAGCTGCTGCATATGCTTAATCCTGTCGGCATATTTTTCTTTGTTGCCCTTTAGCTCCTCGGAAACTCTCTCATAGACCTTTTCGAAGCCTTCATCCAGCTTCTCCAAAGCCTCTATAAGCTCACCCTTCTTTTCAATAAAAGGGTCAAGTTCGCTTAAATCCATATCGTCCGAGATAATTGTGCCTTGCTGCTCGCTGAGCGAAAGCATCTCCCCAAGCACTTTATTCTTTTTTTCAAGAGAATCTTCAAGAATATTTAAATAGCTCTGATCCATTTTTCCGCCTTTATATCTTAAAGCATAGTACTTGCGACACCGTTCTTTCTCATAACCTCTTTCCAGTTATCTCTTACAGAGCGCATATGAGTAAGAATTTCCTCCAGAATCTCAGGATCTTTTTTGATATTTGCTTCCAGCAGTCTTTGGGAAATATAAGAATAAATATTCTCAAAATCCTGTGCTACCGGATACTTCATATCAAGCGTCTGACGAAGATAGTCTATAATCTTTTGCGCCTTTATTATATTTGTATTAGCCCTCTCGATATCTTTGTTCTCGCAGGCATCTTTTCCTATATTGCAGAATTTTATACATCCTTCATATAACATAAGTGTAAGTTCCGCAGGTGAAGCTGTAAGAACCTTACTGTTTTTATACTGTTCATAAGCCTTGGGAATTGGCATGCCAATAACCTCCTAAGCAGTTATATTTTTTAACAAAGCGCCGGCTTTAATTCCGGCGCCATAAGTCTTTTAATTGCCCCCTCCAAACAAACCTGATAAAGCGTTGGTCTTTGACTGAAGCTTAGCCATTGCCTTTTCCATAGCCGCATACTGTTTATACAGCCTATCCTCGTAATCGTTGACCTTTTCTTCCATCTCCGCTATCTTTGTAGTATAGGATGTGTAATCAGCTTTCATTTTCTTATCATCAAAGAAAGAGCCGAAAGAGCGCTGACCATCTACAGAGGATGAGAGCTTACTCATACTTGAGTACAGATCGTTAGACATCTGAGTAAAGAATGAAACCACTGCGTCAGGGTCATTCTTTATCATGGTCAAAAGCTTGTCGTCTTTTCCCGATGTATTCTCATCATCAACGTCTCCGTCGATATGAAGAGCATGTTTTTCATTATCAGCTGCATTGAAATAGCCAAGAGTTCCAATTCCAAAGCTGGATAAGTACATCGTTTTCTCTCCAACCTTGTATCCGGCTGATGTGGAAGATGTAAGAGCAGTTATAATAGAGCTTACCGTTCCGTCGCTGCGAAGGAGGGAATCCTTTATCTTCTTCTCGTATTCTTCAACTTCCTTTTCGGACATAGCCTCTTTTTCCTCATCAGTAAGAGGATTGTATCCCTTGGCAGCGTCCGCATTGTAGGCTTTATCAAGCTTATTAATAATACTGTTGTATGTCTTCAAGAAACTCTTTATCGAATCATAAATACCACTGGTATCATTTTCCGTAGTAAGAGTAATCTCCTCGTTAGCTTCCGTTTTACCAAGCGCGGTAATAGTGAGTCCATTGATGTTAAAAGTGTTATTACTATTCGTAAACTTCGCACCATTTAAGTAAATAACGGCGTCATCACCTTTAATCTTGGTAGCCATGGAATCTGTTACGGTTTCATTCTCACCCGCAACTCTAAGTCCGAGCTTTTCAATCGCTGCACTATCTCCGGAGAAACTAAAATCATAATCCTTTCCGGACTGCTTTGCACTAATGAAAAATCTCTGATTAGTCTCGTCAAAGCTTGCGTTTAATCCGGCTTTCTTAAGCTGGGTAAGAACATCGGAAATAGTTCCGCCGGCTTTAAGTTTTATAGGATCTCCCACTGCATTTCCGTTCTTATCGGTAAGCGTGATGGAAGTATCCTCGGTGATTCCAATATCAGCCAAAGAAGACAGCGCCGTAAGCTTTTCATCCGATCCGTCGGTTTTAGAAACAACGCCGCCTGTAAGATATGCCGTCTTTGCCAATGAATCAACCTTAAGAGATTGTACGCTGTCGGTAGCTCCGTCAGCCGCAAGCACACTTACCTTGTTGGGATTAGATGCCTTTACGGTCTTCTTCATGTAAGCAGAAGTAAAGCGCATCTGCTGTGCTGCAGATTGAAGGCTCTTCAAATCTTTATTCAAGTCTTTCCATATATCCTGTTTCCATGAGAGCTTAGTCTGGTTCCCGATCTGCTTGGTTACCTTAACTCTTCTGACAGAAACAAGCTGAGAGATAATAGAATCAGTATCCATACCGGATATAAGTCCGGATAATCTCATTTGTGATCCCATATCGCACCTCCTTATCGTTTCTCGTCAACAAGTATACCTGCCATTTCCCAAACTCTGGCTATCATATCCAACGTCTTTTCGGGAGGAAGTTCCTTGATTACTTCCTTTGTATCCTTGTCAACTATCTTGATAGTCACTCTGTTGGTACCTTCGTGAATACCATAAATTGCTTCCGAATTGCCCCTACTTTTGTTGAACTTTTCAATTGCCTTCTTGATTTGATCATTGCTGGCGATCTGCTGCTGATAATCGTCCTGTTTTTTCTCTCCATTGTAGTTCGAATCACCCTTGCTGTCGGCATTCTCAACTATTCTGGTTGAGCTGTCAATTCTTGCCGCAGGATCGATATTCTCAGGACTATAATCTGCTTTTTCTACTGCAGGAGCAGGTTTTGCGGGAGCAACATAACTTGTTGCCTGTACTCCCATTGCGTTTGTTACCGGTTCAAGTGCCATTTTTACCACCTCCGTGTGAAAACCATTTGCCTTCCGTGTCTATTTGAAAATATAAAAGTTATATTTTACGATACTTCTAATACTTTTATCGGTAGCATTTAGCAAAAGTTTAGCCTATATATGCATTATCATACTATTTGTCACACATATCCGGCATTCCTGACTCAACCCGTTTAACCAATTCCTCCGGGTAATTGCAGAATTCAACAATCTCAGCAACTGTTTTTCCGCGTCCAATCATTTCCGCAATCTTTTCAGCATCTCTGAGATCACGTCCCTCTTGCCTTCCTTCTTCTCTTGCATCCTGAAGCACTACCCATTCCTTCATATACTGCGTCCTCCAGACTTCATTCTTTCTGCCTTTAACTACAGCTGCCTCAAGGCGTTTCGTAAGTTCGCTTTCCGTATTTCCATTTTCTATATAATCGTATAGTTTCTTCAGATTATCAGGGATATCTTTCCCCTCATAGCAACAATTATAAAAAATCTTCGTTGCTCCATCGTCAAGATCAATGTTTGTATTCTCCCTGCACTTTTCAACAAAAGTATACTTACTGAGTCCTTTCATAAATGGATCAAACGTACATATAAACAGCACATTACTTTCCGGTAATTCCCTATAAGCGTTTCCTTTACTCATAAAGTCAACATCTATAGCCCCCTGATAAAACCTGCTTCTTTTTGGCAATTCATGAGATTCGACAGTTTTATGATTAAGATTCTCCATCTCTGCATCATATATAATGCCATCGCTGTCTCTATTATACACATCTAATCTAATCGGTTTGCCATCACAGGTGTACTTGAACTCTTTTTGCGTCTGGATACCACTCAGTTGTCCAACCGGTCTCTGTAAAAGACATTCAAGAACATCCCTGCACAATTCAGGGTCTTCCATCACTTTCCCAAACATAAAATCGTCGCAAAAGCGCAGTTCCTCATAATTTCTCATTTGTCTTTGTCTAATCATTTATTCTCCCCCTTGTATATAAATTGGCAGGAAAACAAAAGACAAAAAACAAATAATTCCTGCCTAGGTTTGGTGATTTATAAGCAGGAATATCCGAAAGTACAGATGCTATCTGCAATGTGGCGATCGCCTTAAAATAGAATAACTGCTTACGAGGCTATACTATCACAGGAAAGCCGCAGATGCAACTACTTTATATAAGCATCAAGTATACTTCCCTCGCCGCAAATAACTTGGCATCTCTCTACAACCCATTCCATTGGTAACCTTGCACCATCAATAATATTGTTAGTATTAATATATTTTTCTTTCAATGACTTGTACGCAGACATAGTATTAGGAATCGAGCGCAATAATATATTGTTTTCCTTATAGAGACCAAAAGAATACCAGCAAACTCGCAAAGCGGCGTTTGAAGCATACTTTCTTAGATCAGCCTCAATTTTATCCAATATTTCTCCCCCATATTTTATAAGCGAGTCGATAGAGTACGCGACTATTACACACCTTACATCCGTATCATAACTGTCAATATCTTCCTTTGCCGATTGTTTTAATATATCCTGCAGTTCCTCATACTCAATATTAAATCCAAGGACTTTAGCCGGTTTACTGTACTGAGGATACTCGTGTTTACCACCGGTCATCCTTGGAGTCATATAATTTTCCCCAAACATCTTGACCAAAAGATTTGTATAACCTTCCGGAATACATATCTCTGAATACTCAAATGGTACTCTTTGCGGTTTTCCATACCAAGACGCTTCGTACCCCCAAAGTTCTAAGGCCTTACCAGGACATTGTGTAAAAGAAGAAACCTTTTTACATGAACATTCGCTATAATAAGATGCTATTCCATCCACAAGTCGGCATAGTTCATTTATTAGCGGCCTGTCCCCATCTATAGAAAAGGCTTCTCCGTATACCTTTCCAACCTGTTCAAGGTACTGTTCCGTATGGTCAAGAAACAATTCTATTTCTTCTTCCGAGACAGCTTCGCCTTCTTTAGACTTTTTTTCAATTTCAGCATATCTATGAACGAGGCTATACCCAAACTCATATAATGACTTTTGAGCCCTCATTTCACTTTCATCATCCGGAATATTATCAAGTATATATATATCTATTCCTGTCATAAATGGGAACCCACAGAACTCTCTTTCCCTGTCCTCATCGAAAATGCTCTGCAAATCCCTACGGTTATTCTTTACAACCGCATGAAAATTGTAATAATCATCAGAACTATATATACTTAGTATCCATATGCCATGCGGAAGCTCATCTGCATGATCAAGAAGTGTTCTGAAATCTTTTCTGGTTATGTTAATATCAATATCATCATCCCAAGGGATAAATCCTTGGTGCCTAATAGCTCCCAGCAGGGTTCCCCATGTTGCATAATACTTAATGTCGTATTTATCAAAAAATTCTTCAAGAATTCTTAAAAGGTGAATTTGCGCCGCCCATGAACGCTTCATCATTTCAGTAATGCAAAATCCTTCTCTATGTTCTTCTTCAAAATACAAATCATCTACATCATGCATTTCATTAATAATAGACATATCAGTAATTTCCTTTTCTCGACTGATTATAAAATCATCTAACAACCTCAATGGACCTCATGTCGATTATTCTTCTTGCCTCCTCCTCGCAACCTGCCTTGTATACAGTTGTGCGCGCAGTCAATCCGCATTTCTAAAACAATTCTCAAACACTATTTTTAATCTGACATAAGCACACTCCACTCATCATAAGTATACCAAATCATCTTTATGCCTCTTTGCTTACGCGATTCTTCCTGTTATCTTTCATATCTTCAATCATATTTCTATACATATCTACCAACGACGTTTCCCATTTCCACCCTAGTTCTTTTCTGATCAAAGATGTATCAAGATTCATGCAAAGAGTTGGTGCGTATCCACGATTGCTTGTGTCCCCTTCATCAATAACCACTTTAATCTTTCCCTCTGCAATGTCTTCCGCCACCATCTGAGCCATCTCGTAAATAGAACAATAAGACTGTTCGTTAGCTACATTGTATTTTTTACCCAAAGAATTATCGTTCACAAGTGAAAGAAGAATTGCTTTTATGGCATCCACCGTATATAGGTAAGATCTTTTCGTCTCCCCTTTAGTATGAAGAACAATATCTTTTTTCTCCATTGCGCGTCTGGCAAACTCCGCAAACACTCTCTTGTCGTCATATTCAACACCCGGTCCGAATGTTTGTGTTAAGCGCAAAATTGTGACGGGCACGTCATGTTCTTTCATATAACCCATGCAAATGTTTTCGCATGTCAACTTGCTTAGGGGGTAGGAGTTCCTTGTAGTCAGCGTGTCAAATCCGCCGGTGTAATCCTCACCGATCAATCCATCATCTGTAGGGCATCCATATACTTCCATAGTGGATAAGTACACAAAATGTTTACATTTGCAATTACGTGCAATTTCAAGAGCATTAAAGGTACCATTAACATTGGTCTTGATCACTTCAAGCGGTCTGTTTGCAAATGAATAACTATCGGTTATGCTGGCACAATGAACTATATAGTCTATCGTTCCTTCACAATATTTTAAATCGCAAATATCTGACACAAGAAAATCAATATTACAGTTTCTCTTAATTTCCTCGTTAAAACACTTTTCAGTTTTTTCACGATTTCTTACCTGAGCCAGAATTCTGATATTGAGTTTTAATTCTTCCGATGCCAGCACCAGTATTTTTATAAGATTTTTTCCAATTAACCCTGTTGCGCCGGTTACAAGAATGGTGGCATTCTTAAACGCCTCCCACCTTATATTTTTATCAGATAATAGTCTTTCAGTATCGCTCATATTCTCCCACCCGTTTATAGCAGCTGCTCATTTTCTTTAGCTTCAAACATAGCTCTCATAAGGTAAAAGTCAAGCGGAGTAGTAACTTTAATATTATTGATGGGACCATCAACAAGCGTCAATTTAAAACCATAGTGGCTCATAAGGGTACATGTATCTATGAAGTCAAATCGTCCCTCTGATCTCGCCTTTTCATGATACTTCAAGATATCATTCAGGAAAAAGCTTTGAGGTGCCTTAGCCAGTCGAGATGCGCTTCTATCAGGTACATCCTCAATGGCAGAACTTTTCTCATCTATTACAAGCAAAGTCTCGGTAACACGCCCTGTCGTAATAGCGCTTCCATTCTTCTCTACTGATTCGATATTTAATGTGATTGTTTCCTCATCAATAATCGGCCTTACGCCATCATGAATCAGGACTACAGCATTTTCCTTCCCTTGTTCGCTGCAAACACTTTTAGCAGCAAGTAGTCCGTTATAGATTGATTTCTGTCCTGTCTCTCCGCCAGGTACTATCTCCTTGACCTTATCTATATGGTATTTTTTTATTAAATCTTCCAGGTATTCAATCCACTCTTCCTTACACGCTATTACGATTGCATCTATAAGTTCATGTTTCTCAAATACATCAAGCGTATGTATGATTATCGGTTTGTGGTATACCTCTAGGAACTGCTTCGGTTTTTCCTTGCTATTCATCCTGGTTCCCACACCACCTGCAAATATAACTGCTATGTTCATAACTTTCTCACATTCTCATTTATTGAAACTGATTCAAAAATTCAGAAATTGCTTCTCGATCTACAATAATATTAGTTTCCCACTCGCTGTTTAATACATCATAAAGTTTTTCAATCTCATCTCGTTCCAAAATTGGAAGATTATTGTCTCTGTGAAAGCCTCTTGCCCTCTGGTCTATTGAGATAACCAAGCTTCGGCAACCATTTTGAAGAGCATAGACTCCTCCATGGAGTCTTGTTCCAATATAGTCTACATCGCCGGTACTAAGGATTTCCTTGTATTTATTCAGCGAATAAATACTTGTTACCTCCAATTTTGAATCATTGATCTCATTGAAATACTTTTCATCTATTACTGTCTGTACCCATAAATAACATTTTTCATAATTCTTCTTCAGAATCCCTATCAACCTTTTATCTTTTTCAGGGTCTCTTTGTTTGTAATACCCACTAACGCTAAATACAACATTCTTAGCTTTTTTTGTCGGTATAGCTTTACATTTTTCTTCTGTAAATCCCCACAATGTCGGGCATCCTGTATTTATTGCGGAAAAACCCATATCTTCAAGAACTCTTTTCGCATCCTCATCTCTGACACTGTGTTTATATTTTTTTGAAAGAATCTTATTATATAACTTCTTTGTATATCTATTTGGTTCTGTATAGTCTGAGATCTTTCCTACTCCAACCAAGATTGAGTCAGTATATAACCTGGCATTTATCGGATTTAACATCCACTGAGGATTAACGCCTTTTAAGTTATCTGATAAGAGGTTTGTTCCACATATAAATTTATAATCTGACCAATCACACAATCTTTCGATTTTGCGATCTTCTTTTCTGAGAAGCTGATATGCAGAATAGTTCGACACATGAGTACCAAGTCTGAAGACTAAAGCATTGTCCAATATCCCGCTTAATCCTTTTTTACAATCATCATAAATGATCTCATCGCCAAGATTTGATGTATTTATAGCTGTGTCAAATAATAATATCTGCTTCATATTTACGCTCCTGTTATTTACAATGGCTGATCACTTCTGCGGCTACTCTCTCACTTGCCTTACCATCAAACAATAGATCAAGTGTATCTTTAAATTCTTTAATATCCTCGGAGTATTGCTCTCGGTCAAACTCAAGAATCCGCTTTTCCAATTCTTCGTTATTGATTGCAATCGGGAATGGCAATCTCAAGTCGAGTCCGGGCATCATTTCTTGATTGCTATATACAGGTAAGGAAGTATCACTGTGGAATATCCACTGTTCTCCTCCTCTTTCCTTCATATAGATGTCAAGATCATCCGCATACAAGAAAACAGGAATTTCCATGAAGCCAGCTTCCATTGCTACGCTGGAATAGTCCGTAACAAGCATATCAACAGCGGCCAACACTTCATACATATCTGGCTCAAAGCTGGCCTCTATAATGTCATCTCTATCATCCTCACTTTTCACAAGGCCCGCTGCAACTTGAGGATGAAGTCTTCTTACAATCCTCCATTTTTGACCGGTCACTTTATTCAAGTTAGATATCATCCTGTCAAAATCCAGAGAACAATCCTCAGCAGAAACAGTTCTCACACCATCCTTGCTTTTTTCCCTATAAGTAGGGGCAAACAGGACAAGTTTTTGATCTTTGGGAATCCCAAATTTCTCGTAAAACTTCTCTTTAATCTTACTTCTGTCCCCAAACAAAATATCGCATCTGGGAGATCCGGTCTTTAAGAAAGGGCCATCATAAACAAGACCTCTCGGGAATATAATATCGCACCATCTTGAATCGCTTATAACAGCATCGATCATTTTAGAGTCATTTCTGCTCACAAGATATGCCATCCTGGAAAACCCATCTCCGCGCCAAAGACCAATGCTTTTAAATCCGGCAGTCCCATGCCATGTATTTAAATAATACTGACCTTTTCTTTTTATAGTTCCATAAGGCTTTCTGTAATTATCGATCCAGATCTTTGAGGTGGATAGATGATATGCCCTGCTCCAGGTACCATACCCTGCTTTATCTATATACTCAGGAAAATCCTTACTCAGATCCTTTACCAACCAAACGATCTTGATTTCGGGATCCATCTCATGCAATTTCGAAACGATATATTTCGGATTACATCCAAAACCACCTTTTCCTTCAAAGGTACATACACAAATCTTCTTTTTATCAATCGGAAATATTCTGCACGCCAACATACTGAGAATATTTCCCAATGCTTTAAATCTGCGGTATAAAATATAACAATTTTCTTTGAAGTTTTTTTTATTCAAATACTTCCCCCTCAGCCTTTTCTTTCCTTATCAAGGAATTCTCTCATAACTCCCGCCATGGAAATTGAATCTTCACGAGTCAGTTTAAAACTTATACCTTCCTCGCCGTTGATCATCCTAAGGAAATCACTAATTTCATATCTAAGTCCATCTCCCAAAAATCTATCCGCATACTTATCTACTTCATAGGAATTTTCATAATGGACTTCAAAGTACTTGGTTTTCCACCAAGGTGCTTCTGCAACAATATAGCCTTTGGTTCCTCCTATCAAAAGACGCCCCTCAGATTTAACACCCAAACCGCAGGTCACTGTAGCAAGGCCTCTACCGAATCGCATGGAAGTCTTCGTAAATATATCAAGACCTTTCTCGTCCTTAATACACTCGAAATGAATATCATCGTATTCGGTTCCGAACAGTTTAATAGCCGGAAGAAGAACATAACTCCCAAGTTCGGTCATACTTCCACCGTACTTTAAGTCATTAAGCTCTCTGCTATCAGGCTTCTCCAACTTTGTAAAGCATGCATCTACATACCTTACTTCTCCGATAACATTACTTTGAGCAACATTAAGAAGCTGCATAAATCCGGGGCAATATGCAGTCTTGATTCCTTCAAACAAAATCAAGCCTTTTTCCTTGGCAATGGAAAAAAGTTCACTCGCTTCTTCTTTTGAAAACACCAATGGTTTCTCACAAAGAACATGTTTTCCGGCTTCAAGGGATTTTTTTGCATACTCATAGTGAGTCTCATGTGGCGATGCTATATATACTGCATCCACAGCTCCATAAAAAGAATCCAAATCGCTAAACGAATCAAGCTCGTGCTTTTTCGCAAAAGCTTCTGCGCTGTTTGGATGAGGGTTGTATACCGCCTGCGCTTCAATACCACTGACCAATGTTTGCTCATGCATGAACCGATTTGCAATTCTTCCCGTTCCAATTACTCCGAGACGTATGATCTTATGGTTCTCTACGCGCAGCATTGTGCTGGAAATATTCTTTGTTCTTTCCAGATAAACAACCTTACAATACTTATTGATATAATCGAATTTTCCTTCCCAGTCAGAACCAACCGTGAATATATCTACTCCATATCTCTGGATATCGCGGATTTTCTGTCCAACTTCCTCTTCGATTACAATTTCATCTGCAAAGCCGGTCTTCCTAACGTTTTCTATTCGTACCGAAAGGGAGTCAACAACATTCAGTTTTCCTCTTCGTTTATCGTAGGTTTCCGTTGTAACTCCCACAATAAGGTAGTCCCCCAACGCCTTTGCACGCTCGAGGAGCCTGTAGTGTCCTTCATGAAACAGATCAAAAGTACCGTAGGTTATAACCTTAGTCATTTTTCTTTTTCCACTCCACGTAACTAACCATGTCGCTGAAGCTGATCCAGTCGGTTTCTTCATTAACAGTTACAGCTCCCTGCTTTTCATAAGAAGCAAAAACACTATTCCAGTACTCGTCTCTTCCTTCTTTAAATTCAAATCTTATCTTAGAATAGTCAACTATCTGTTTTGAATCTTTACTCGCATTAATTCTTGTTTTATTTCCATTAAAGGATTGGATATTTACCTTTCCGGTTCTCTTATTAAAAACAAGAAGGCTTTTTTTATCCGTCGAAACAAGTTTAAGAAGTCCGCCTTCTATAATAGTGTTCCTAGGTATCCACGTGAGTTCCTCATTATCCAAATCGATGTATTCTACGTTGAATGTATTTATGTCTACCTTTGCAATATACGAATATCTTTCCGGCAACAGTAATAACATATTATCATTTACTATTGCATCTCCATATTTCGCATAATCCTGCCATGGCGTCAATTTAGTATTTCTAACATTAACTTTTCTAAAAATCTTTTTTTCTTTATCAAAAATCATTAAATACTCTGCTGATCCGGGAAGTAATATCAAGGATTCACCATAGGGGATCATACTAGTATATAATTCATTGCCTCGAACATCTTCGTCCGAAAAAAAATGAATAAAGGAGCACGACTTATTTACAAAATCAATTTCGAAAAGACCATTGATATTTGCTGCACATCCGTATCCCTTGTCTCCATCTCTCCATACCGCAGTTGTAAATATAGGATCAATATCTTTATTAAGAAGCATATAACCACCCCCTACCTTATATCATTTTCTTAATGCGATAATCCTGAATATAAATCGGCTTTCCTGTCTGGGCGAATAATTCAGACAAAAAGCTGCTATCGCCGTAAAACATATCGCATTCATTAATCGCTTTATTTAAATCTGCACCTTCATCACAAATTCCGATGCCGGATTCTTTAAATTCCTCAATTATCTTTTGATAATCTTCCATGAGATCCGGAATAACTCTTGAAAACGGAAGTCCTTTCTCGCAAAGTTCAATAAATTTTCCGGGCATCCAGTATAATTCAACACGGTCCCTGTTTTCTTTAAAGAACTCGATTACCGACCTAATTTTGTCCACAACATATTCGCTGTAAATAAGCATTTCTCTTGCTCCGGTATAATACAACACCTTGCACTTCTTGTTCTTTGATTTTGACAGAGGCTGCTTTTCGGGGACTTTTATATTATCAAGCTCCTCTTTCTTTAGCGCTCTATTTTTCCAGTCGCCCTTTTCAATTTCATTCTTATACTCACGAAACTGTTTTCCAAAGTAAGGATACTCATGAAATGCCCCGGATTTTTTAAATAGCATGTAATCCTTGCCAAACTTCGTTGTCAAATATGTATCTGTATCCGATGGCAACGGTACTTTTATGTTTTCAAAAGGTAACCAAACAGTTTCGCTAAACAAAGCTTTTGAATAGAACATCCGTCCGCCGCATTCAAAAGAGCTATATCTAGCAACTTCATCCGCTTCATCTTCCGTAGTAAACCTAGCGATTTGGTCAAATAACATCGCCAACTGATTAGCTAAAACCCTGTCAGCTGTAAACTCAAACCCCGTATCCCTCTGAATATTAGAAAGTCCTTCCGCAATGATATCGTTGATTTCACTCGACTCTTCAGACTTGCCGTCTTTTTGCAATTTGAGATTATACTCGTTTAGATTCTCAAGAGCGACTGTGCGATGTAATAGGTCTAATATATACTCTCTTTGTTCTCTATCTCTTGGAACATAATAAAACGGAAAAACATCCGTTCCCACTAAGAACGGACAATTATGATATCTGTCAAGATATTCCGCAGTAAAGTCCATGGTTTTACCTGCAGTAATACGTGAAAAAGAGTCAATATCCCACTGAGGATATGCATAAGGATTAAGGAGGTCATATCTTCCATCAAGTTCATCCTTAAAGTAGTACATAAACTTGATATAATCCTCTCCAACAATTGCAATATCCACATCATCATCCCATGGAATAAAACCTTTATGTCTTACAGCTCCAAGGGCGGTTCCTGCGTACGCAAACCAACGGATATCATGCTTCTCGCATAATTCCCTAACATCTTCAAGAACCTGGATCTGGGCTGCCCAATTTCGCTTCATTGGTTCACCAACAGTGAATCCACACCTTTCTTCTTTTTTAAAAAACTCCGGTGGAAATTGTAAATGAGCCATATTTTGTTCCTCTCATGATGAAGATTAATACTTTATCTTTATTAAGAAAAAGGGAGAGTTGCCTCTCCCTTTTTTGGTAGTTGGTAATGAATCTAACATTAGCCAAGGAGCGAAAGTACGCCCTGATTTGACTGATTGCTCTGTGCCAGCATTGACTGACCAGCCTGCTGAAGGATGTTAGCATTTGAATACTTAACCATCTCAGATGCCATATCGGTATCACGGATCTGGCTTTCTGCAGCTGTGGTGTTCTCAACTACGTTGTTGAGGTTGTTAACAGTGTGCTCAAGACGGTTCTGAACTGCACCGACAGTAGCTCTTTCGCCGTTAAGGATCTTAATAGCAGCCTTAATCTTGGTCATAGCCTTCTGTGCAACAGATCCCTTCTTGCCAGAAACCTTAAGACCACTGATCTTGAGTCCAGCTGCGGTAAGGGATGCAATCTTGATGGTGATAGTGTTGCTGGTGGTTCCCTCTGCTCCAACCTGAAGAGCAATACCATCCTTAAGTGAACCCTGAAGAAGCTTTCTCTCGTTGAAAGTAGTAGTGGTTGCTACTCTATCAATCTCAGAAATAAGCTGATCAACTTCCATCTGGATGTAGCTACGGTCCTCTGACTGAAGAGATCCGTTAGCTGCCTGTGTTGCAAGCTCGTTCATTCTCTGAAGCATATCATGAACTTCGTTCATAGCGCCTTCAGCGGTCTGTGCCATTGAAATACCGTCCTGCGCGTTACGTACTGCCTGTGTAAGGCCACGTACCTGGCGTCTCATCTTCTCAGAAATTGCAAGTCCTGCTGCATCATCTGCTGCGCGGTTTACGCGATATCCTGAAGAGAGCTTCTCGGTTGACTTAGAGAGTGTGCTCTGAGTTAAGCCGAGCATTCTGTTAGAGTTCATTGCCTGTAAATTGTGCTGTACTACCATAATAGTTACCTCCTTGTATTTACCGTGAGAATCCTTTCTCATCGGTGGTGCATTTTGAGGATTACTCCTCAGTTTCTATATAACACCGCTTCTATCTACCGCTCCGGCCGTGAGCCTTTGATAAAAGCGGAAGTTATTTATGTTTCTTGACAAATATATCGGTACTTACTAAGAATACTTTATAGCAATTTTCAAAAAATTTCAAGTTTTCTGGCAAATTTTTTATTCAATTTACCCTATAGCAAAAGGGGAGAGCGTGCTCTCCCTTTTGGCAGTTAGTATATCTTGACTCCAACTTATCCAAGGAGCGAAAGAACGCCTTGATTGCTCTGGTTAGACTGAGCAAGCATCGATTGACCTGCCTGCTGAAGGATATTACTATTTGAATACTTAACCATCTCTGTTGCCATATCGGTATCGCGGATCTGGCTCTCTGCTGCAGTGGTATTCTCAACTACGTTGTTGAGGTTATTTACTGTATGCTCAAGACGGTTCTGAACGGCACCGATAGTAGCTCTCTGTTCATTAAGAATCTTAATAGCATCCTTTATCTTACCCATTGCTTTCTGTGCAGTTGTCCCCTTCTTTCCGGAGACCTTAAGTCCGCTAACTTTAAGCCCCTTTGCTGTAAGGGATACTATCTTAATGGTTATTGTATTGCTTGCAGTACCCTCTGCTCCAACCTGGAGAGCAACGCCTTCCTTAAGAGAGCCGTTAAGAAGCTTTCTTTCGTTAAAGGTAGTAGTTGTTGCTACTCTATCGATTTCAGAAACGAGCTGGTCGACTTCCATCTGAATGTAGCTACGATCTTCAGACTGAAGGGATCCATTGGCTGCCTGGGTTGCAAGTTCATTCATTCTCTGAAGCATGTCGTGAACTTCATTCATAGCACCTTCAGCGGTCTGTGCCATCGAAATACCATCCTGCGCGTTTCGTGCAGCCTGAGTAAGGCCGCGTACCTGACGTCTCATCTTCTCTGATATAGCAAGGCCTGCCGCATCATCTGCTGCTCTGTTTACTCTATAACCGGATGAAAGCTTCTCAGTTGACTTTGCAAGTGAGCTTGCAGTTAATCCTAACATTCTGTTTGAGTTCATTGCCTGTAAGTTGTGCTGTACTACCATAATCGAATCTCCTTATTCTTTGCGTGTATTCCGCCTCCGCGAAATGTTTTAATTTCCTATTTGATAAGTTGGATGTAAGTTGTTTTTCTTGCTTACACTCATTATATCGGAGGCCATCAAAATAACTTTAGGGGAATATTTAAATTTTTTATTCTTTTATATTCTCGCCTTTTCTTACCCTCATATTATAGTGTAAAAAACCTTTCACATTTCTTCACAGTCTTTCACAGTTCTTCACAGTTTAACCTTGCCCCCAACGAATCAAGAAAAGAGGTCACAAGATTTCTCATCCTGTAACCTCTTTTGAATCAATAATACTTCTTTACCTCTTCCTTACTACCTTACCACCTTCTCAAAATCCTCCGCCGGGTGTTTACAGATAGGGCAGATAAAGTCCTCGGGAAGTTCTTCGCCTACGTACTCGTAGCCGCAGATTCTGCAGCGCCAGATTGTTTCGCCGGCAGGAGTCTTGCCGACTGCTTCGGGCTTCGGCTTGATGTTCTCGAAATAGTAAGCGTAAGTTGCCGAAGGTTCGGACGAGAGAACCTCCATATCCGTAATCTCTCCTATAAACATTGTGTGTGAGCCGAGGTCCTCGGTCTTTGTAACCTTTACAGAGATGTAAGCGTTGGTTCCTTCGCTTACGTAGTAGATTCCGTTTGCGCCGCGCTTAACCTTGTCCGCAAATCCCTCGAATTTGTCGACGTCTTTGCCGGACTGGAAGCCAAATCTCTTGAAAAGATCAAAAGATGCCTTCTCACTGATTACCGATACCGTAAATTCCTTGCTCTGAAGGACCATATCGTGTGTCAGATTTGCCTTGTTAACGCAGATACTGATCTGGTTGGGCTCCGAGGCGGCCTGAATTGCCGTATTGATAATGCAGCCGTTGTCTTTGTTGAAAAACTTGGTTGTAAGTACAAATAAGCCGTACGAAAGTTTAAACATTGCCTTAGGGTCCATAACATGCATCTCCTTTTCTTTCCTTAATTATCTAGATTTCCACCTGTGTTATTTTTCCAAAATTTATTTCATCTTTGTATAAATCGTACACGTATGCGGGACTTTCAAGATATAACCCCGTTTCCTGGTCCTGCAGTTTGTCAAATACTTGTGACTCATAAAAGCAGTTCATAGCATCATCATATTCTATGTGTTGATCCTTGGTGATCATCTCAACTATGCTTTGTATACTATATTCTATTAACTGTTTTCTTTCATTCATAATCATCTTTTCCTTAAAAGCGAAATAGCACGTTCCGTATGAAAAGAGTACTGAGAAGATGTCTTTTTGTAAATCATCCCTTTAAGCAATGTATCAAAATCAATAGTTTGATTTTCATATTGCCTGAATAGTAGCGCCATATTATCGTCTGCAACCGGGCCTATCACTATATCATACTTGCTATCTAAATTACACAACTCATCTGTTAAGTCTTGAAACTCTTTGTTCCTGTTGTTCATAACAAATCTGGCCCATTCTTCAGTTGTTTCAGCACCAAAATCTTTTATTCGAATATTGGGATTATACTGAAAGTCATCGTCTATTTCAAACGCATTTAAAACCGGATTACCCCCGTAGATTCTGGCAACTCGATCCGCCATTCTCTGAGCCTGCTCAGGTATATCAGTAAGATAAAAGCCTCGCCCAAAATCTTTATAGGGCCTGCATGCAGCCAAACTTATATTTTTTATATCGATATTACTACCATGATATAGAATCATATATTTCCCCCATTTCTCCGGCAAAGGGCACGCAAGTCCTCTACAACATTGTCAAATGATAGTAAATGCTCTTCTTCATAAAAATCTTTCAGGAACTCTATTCCTTTATAATCCCTAAGATATCTGTATGCTTCTTTTACTCCCATATCAAGAGCGTCAGCAAATTCATTTATACATGCCACAGTGTAATTTATAAGCTTTCTTTGGTCTGTCATTCTCTTAATCTTCCTTTATTGGCGAGTTGTCCGATTGCGCTCAAGCCTGTCTACCCCTACGCCCATGGATCCTGACTCACAGGCACTCTGATCCCGACAAGCAGTGTCTGATCCCAAAGGAACCATTCTCCCGTTGAAGGTTTTGTTCGTAGCGTAACTGTTCTCGTAGCGTCCGCTCCGCCGCTCCTTAAGTCAAGACGTAAGTATCCCTCTTCGGCAATCGGAGCTGCATTATCCTTCATCCAAACGGTGTATGGTTTCGAAGGTTCATAGTTGTTTTCAGGAGTAGCGCCGTTAAAATATGAACGGGGAATATAATCCTTTCCGTCCATAAAACGGTCCTTTATAAAGCTTTTGTCCATATTCGAAAGGGGTCTGGGACCTCTTAAATAATCAAGCATCTTAAAGCATTCCTCTTTATCGGCAGGATAAACACAAAGGGCCGCAACCGTAAGAGCTGCAACTCCTTCAGGCTTTTTAAGGTCAGCCTCCGGCAATGCCTTCATTTCCTCTAAGTTCTTGGGAAGACTGTCAAAAGTTACATTGTACTCCATCGAAATACCTCCTGATACCTTTACTTATTATTTTCTGAATATTGCATCAAAAACTCAATAATTGCATTTACTATTTTACCACTTCCGGAGGTCTTATTACAACAGCACGGTACATTATTTGCATTTTTATCGTGGTCGCAGAGAAAAATCTTTCAATCAAAAATACCGCAAAATAAAAACCGGGCCCTGCCTTAATATGGCAGAACCCGATTTTGTACCCCCAATAATAGAATTATTTCTCAAACTTCCACTCGAGCACCTCGTACCCTTCTCCGGCGAAGGTGAAGAATACTGAGTGAATTCCGGTAACTTCGGCAGTTAAATCAGCCTTAACTTCTACAAAGCAAACGCCGGGATTTTCTACCGGGATGTAAGCTACAGCGTGTGAATTAGGATAATCAATTGACACGCGGATAGCGCCCTTTCCCTCGCCGCGAACCTTTACGGCAACGGTCTTTGCGGATTCGCTTCCAAAATCAGCGCCGGTTACGCTGATCCAGCTTCCGTCATGTATATCTGTAACGATCATATCTCCGGAACCGTATTTAACAGCAGTCTCGCCGTACTGGGTTGTCTTGATTCCCGAAGCGTTTGCAAGAGTAACCGCTTTAACGGTCTCGTAGGGATTCAAGGTACCAATCTGCTCAACGCCGAGTCTTGTTCCGGTAGAAGCAGCGGGCTCACCATTTTCGTTGAACTTAACAACATCGATATTGGTACTGCGGTAGCCGCCGTTCATATCCATCTTTTCCTCAAGGATTCTTGAGTGGTAAGCGATGTACCACTGTCCGTTAAATTCGAACATACAGTGGTGGTTGTTTCCGCCTCGGCCGAAGAAATGCTCAGGGTTTGCAAGTACGGGATTAGCCGGAACGAAGGGACCCATTGGCTTATCGGACTTCATAGTTACGATCTCGCCCATACGATAGCCCTTTTCTTCCATAGCTTCCTTTGTCATACTGAAGTTGGAGCAATATGAATAATAGTAGGTTCCGTTTATCTTATTGATTCCCGAATCTTCGAAAAGATATTCAACATTCTCAATCGGAATAGGATCTCCGTCAAGGCTGATCATATCATCAGCAAGCTTTGCAACGCGGGCTGTTCCGGGATTTGCGGCCATCTCGGGAGTAGGAACTCCGCCACCAAAGTAGATATAAGCCTTTCCGTCATCGTCCATAAGTACGGCGGGGTCGAAAAGCCATGCTACTTCCGCGCAGGTAGGAGTCTGTCTTGAGATGAGGGGACCGCCTATCGGATCGGTAAAAGGTCCATAAGGGGTGTCGCCTTCAAGAACGGCGATTCCGTTTCCGTTGTTTGCAAAATATAAGAAGAACTTGTCCTTGCCGTTTATATTTTTGTAAGCGGCAGCGGGAGCCCAGGAATTTGCGCCCCAGGTAGCCTGTCCTTTATCTGAAGCGGCGTACACCGTTCCATGGTCAGTCCAGTTAACAAGGTCTGCGGATGAGATTACGTTGATAGTATAAATGTTTGAATAATTGTTTTCCTTAAGACTTCCGTCCGCCTCATACATCGGATCGTCACCTGTCATATAAAGGTAAACCCTTCCGTCGTAAACAAGAGCGTAGGGGTCTGCGCCAAAGCGCTGGGTCATAACGGGGTTATGGTCTGTCAGAGGCTTTACGGCCTTTGCAAGTTCAATGTTTTTGAAGATTTCTTCCATTTCTTCTATTCCTTTCTCAGGTTTGGTTTCTTGGTTTTCGGAACTGATTTCCGTATCATTTTCAGTAATGCCATCGGTTAAGTCCGCATGGGCCGTTCCTAAGTCTTGTACTTCCGCTATTTTGTCCGCGTCTTTTGAGCACCCTGCAAGCGACAGGCAGAGCAGTCCCGCAGCTAAACAGACGCCCGGACGAACTATTATTTTTTTGCTGATTCGTTGTCTAATCATATTGGAGATTATAATGGGCGTACGCCATATGCTTCCACACACAATTTGCTCCAAACTTCCCAATAATTGCTCGCGGATACATCGCAATATTTTACAAATCGGTAGCAAAATCAGACAAGAAGTTTTGAAAATTTCCTCCTATTATAAAAATGTAAGAAGAAATTTTCCTTACATAAAGAAGATGAAAGAAATTGTATTTGGGTAAATAGAAATAGAGGTTTTAGAAAGGGGTACTATGTTAAGACAAACAAAAGTTGAAAACGGCGAAGTCCGCGGACTTCCCGGAACAAACCCGAGGATTACGGTTTATAAAGGAATTCCTTTTGCTGCTCCGCCTGTCGGAGAAAACAGATGGCGTGCGCCACAGCCTGCCAAAGACTGGGAGGGCGTACTTGAAGCATATAAATTCGGACCCATCTCGGTTCAGGATACTCCCGGACTTGGAGACGATATCTACTGTCGTGACTGGCATGTTGATCCCGAGATCCCTATGAGCGAGGATTGTTTATATTTGAATGTCTGGACTCCCGCAAAAAAGACTGACGAGAAGCTCCCAGTACTTGTCTGGTATTTCGGAGGCGGATTTCAGTGGGGATATACCGCCGAGATGGAGTTTGACGGAGAACAGCTGGCAAAACGCGGAATTATCGTAGTCAGCGTAAACTACAGACTTCAGCTTTTCGGATTCCTGGCTCATCCCGAGATTACCAAAGAATCGCCGGATGCTCCTGCTAACTTCGGACTCCTTGACCAAAAGGCCGGACTCGAGTGGGTTTACAGAAATATAGCTGCCTTCGGAGGCGACCCGGAGAAAATTACGATCATGGGTCAGTCAGCGGGCGGTGCCAGCGTAATGCATCAGTTTACACACGAAGCAAACTTTGACAAGATAAAGGGAGCTATCGTTTTAAGCGGAATGATCCGTCATCCCGAAGAGGAATCGGATATCTTCAAGCCTTTAAACCTTGAAAAAGCTGAAAAAAAGGGTGAGGATTTCTTTAAATTTGCCGGGATTAAGAGCCTCGAAGAAGCGAGAAAGATGGACGCCTTTGAACTTAGGGCAAAGTATGGCGAATACGCAGCGGAGCATCAAAGAATGTTCCCTATAAACGACGGAAAGTTCTGCGATGAAGACCCTATAATCAAGATTGCTAAGGGAAAGAGCGCAAATGCGCCGATCATCTCCGGAAATACAAGCGATGAATTTACTATGGACGGAAAGAGCGTCGTTGAGATGAGCGTAAAGTCCACCTTCCTCGATGCAAAGAAAGCAAACCCTTCGCAAAACTACTACTATTACAGATTTGACCCCGATATCCCCGGCTGGGATCACCCCGGTACATTCCACTCCGTTGATCTTTGGTTTTTCTTTGAGACTTTGGGAAAATGCTGGAGACCTTTCGAGGGAAGACATTTCGACCTTGCCCGTCAGATGGCGGATATGGTGGCGAATTTCGTAAAGACTTCCGATCCAAACGGAATCGGAACTACAGGTCAGCCACTTCCTCTTTGGAAGCCTTATACTAAAGAGGACAAGGCTGAGATGGTATTTGACGGACGCGGCGCAGTCCCCGGAAAAGAGGGCGGAATCCGCATTGGTATGACCGGTAAAAAACAGGCTGTCAATCCATACCTCCCTTCATGGGAATATGTACCCGATGGTGAGCCATATGTATTCGGAGACAGAGTGTATGTATACGGATCCCACGATCTTTACGACGGCGAGACCTTCTGCCTCGGCGATTATGTTTGCTGGTCAGCTCCCGTTTCAGACCTTGGTAACTGGCATTACGAAGGCATCATTTATCCCAAGACTGCCGATCCTTTCAACAAAGACGGACATATGTGCCTGTACGCTCCGGATGTAACCGTTGGCTCTGACGGAAAATACTACTTATACTATGTACTCGATAAGGTAAACGTTGTATCTGTAGCGGTCAGCGATAAACCCGCAGGACCTTTTGAGTTTTACGGATATGTTCATTATAAAGACGGAACTAAGCTTGGAGACAGACACAGCTTTGGCGACGGCCAGACGGCTGCTAACGGTGAAGAATATAAGCCCGGTATGAAGATGCTAAACGACGAGCCGCAGTTCGATCCCGGTGTTATAACCGAAGGTGATCGCACATACCTCTATACAGGCTTTGCAGGACATGGGGACAAGTCAAGGCACGGCGCTATGCTTACCGTACTCGGACCCGATATGCTTACGATAGAAGAAGAGCCGATCTTCGTCTGCCCCGGTGATGAATACAGCAAAGGAACCGGATTTGAAGGACATGCCTTCTTCGAGGCACCTTCTATCAGAAAGAAAGGGTCTACCTATTACTTCATTTATTCTTCAGAAGTTATGCACGAGCTTTGCTACGCTACTTCTGACAGTCCCACGGGACCTTTTACATACGGCGGCGTACTCGTTTCAAACTGCGACCTCGGAATAGCCACCTACAAACCGGCGGATATGGCTATGGCCTACGGCGGAAATAACCACGGTAGTATGATTGAAATCGGAAATGAATGGTATATCTTCTACCATCGCCAGACCAACAACACCTGGTTCTCACGTCAGGTTTGCGCAGAGAAGCTTACATTCAAAGAAGACGGTATCCACGTAAACCAGGCCGAGATCACATCCTGTGGCTTAAACGGAGCACCTCTGCTCGATATCGGAGAGTACCCGACTTATATTGCTTGCAATCTCTTTAACGAAAAACACGCCCGCTACGTTGAAGGCGGCGCACCTGCAGTTGTGCAGGAGGGCGGCGACGGAACTCCGAACCTTGGATATATCAAACAGCTAACCGATGGTTCCACAGCAGGATTTAAGTATTTTGATCTCAAAAACGCAACCGGTCTTTGCGTAAAGACCCGCGGCTACTTTAACGGAACTATTGAAGTAAGGACTAAGTGGGATGGAGATGTGATCGGTTCTATGTCTATAGACGGAACCAACATCTGGACTGACAGAATTTGTCATTTTGCTCCGATGAGCGGTGTTCACGCCCTTTATATTACCTTTAAAGGAAGCGGAACCTGCAGCATGAAATCCTTTGAATTCCTTCACGACTAAACTGATACGTATTAAGGGATAAACCCCCGGACTCTGTGGATACCTTATCCGCAGAGCCCGGGGAGTTTTTTTAATATTGTGCAATATTTAAGTGCCTCTTTATTTTACCGAAGGCTTCGCCCTCCGTGTCATCCTTCTTACAGCCTTGCAGCCCTCAGCGTACCCTTTGATTATTACGCGCCTTTTTATGGAAATCTCCTTTCCCGCAAAGCAGAGCTTCTCTATATTTTCTATATACTCCGAAATATCGATCATTACGCCTGCTGCCATATCCTCTATTTCCTTTGGCGTATATTCCTTAGGATCTCCGCCTTTCCTTTTCTTCTTAAGTATCCTCCTGTAGGATTTTACAAGCGCTTTTTCCGGCCTTGCAAATAGAAGCATCATCCTAAATACAGCCTCGGACATAAACGGAATTACAAGCCTTGCAAAAAAGATGATTCCTGCGATAAGTATTGCAAATCCGCCGATCACCTGAAGAAGACCTATATCAATCTTCAGCTTTTGTAAAAAGGCTAGAAATCCGTCTCCTCCTACGTTCCTTACTCCCGCCGTCGGATCAAAGCTCATCCAACCCACGTTTTCGATAAAAACCTCTGCGTAGGCATGGGAATCCGCCTCTGTTACTACACGGTAGAGATCTCCGTACTCCCCTTCGGGCACAAATCCTTCCACATACCTCACCATCAGCCCGGCGCTTCTTGCCATCAGAACAAAAGCCGAAGCGTAATCTGAACAGGTTCCCGTCTTACCTTCAAACAAAAAGTATCCGGGACTGTTATCCGGTGCCCTGTACTTTAAATCATAGGAGAATCCGTTTTCCCTAAAGTATTTCTCTAAGGCGACAGCTTTTTCAAAATCATTATCACATCCTGAAACAATGCTCTCCGAAAGAGCGACAATATCAGCAGGTATATCTCCCTGAGCCGACGAAACCTTACCGCTGTAAACCATTGCTCCCCTTACATCATCCAAAAAAGCCTGAGAGACTCTGATACTTCTAAGAAGACCTGCTGCCTTTTCCGTCTCTTCTTCGGAAAGTTTTTCCCCTGACGTATTCGCCATCTCGCCGCGCCTAAGGGCTTCTTTAACGAGGATGCTCTCCGCCTCTTTTAGCATCTTTACTTCCTCGTCAGCCGAAAGGTCAAGGCCTCCCCTTAATCTGAAAGTAGTAAGCGCTCCGCTTGAATTAAAAACAGATATTGTGTAGGAATGGTTCTCATCATGCAGCGCCTCTTTGCTAAACATCGTTCCCGCGTCCGTAATATAGGCATCATCGCTTTCAAGCTTCGCATCGCTTAATCTGTCCGCGGATAGGAAATATGCGGCGGAAAAGTTTTGCGCAGTGATGACGTAATTTGTGGGAACATCCGGTATTGTGCTTCCGCTTACAACCTCCTCTAAGCCATACTTTGCGGCGAAGTCCGGATCAATCTCAGCTACAGTCTTTAAAAGCTCTGTGATAGCGCTGACAGAAAGAAGCTTTTTATCCCTAAAGTAAGCGTCAAAATCAGTCTCGTTTACAGCTCCGTCAAGGGAGTACCATCTGTCCTTTTCAAAATCGTAAACATCAAAAACCTGTCGCTTTAGATAGATGTCTCCGTCTCCAACCACGGTGTATAACCTTCGGTTAGTTCCCGAACTAAAATTATCCGCGTTCCCGGAAAATTCCGAGAGATTTGAAAAGTTCTCACCAACCTCCGTGTCTGTATTTCCTCCGAGGAACATATCCTCAAATTTATCGTAATACTTTGCTCTCGTGTCCTTGTGGATAAGCGCCGATACCGCAACAACAAGTATTACCGCAACGGCAAACTCCGCCATATAGACCCACTGGCCTCGTATTTTTATATTCCAGTCGTTTCCATGGGCAGGCGTTTGTTTGTTTAAGAGCGTACTCTTTCTTTTGGCCTCTTTAATTTCAGCCCTTGTCGGACTAACCTTTCTTGCGCAGACTACGTGCAGCAGCATACTCGCCAGTACCGTAAGGATGAGGTATCTGTTCTCCACCTCTTCCGTCACCTTTGCGTACAAGACAAAGGGTAAGAGCGAAACAAGCGTAATATATCCAAATCTGTAATTTGCCACTGAAAAGTAATAAACCGTTATTACAAAAAACAGCGTAACAGCCATGTACATTCCAAGACGGAGCATCGAGTCGCTCCCTGCCTCTATCTCAAGCGTCTGAGCACTGCCTCCGCTGACCACCCATTGCCAAAAATATACCCCTGTACTCCTCTCACCGATGGTTATTATGCTCATCATCCCGGAAAAGTACACGCCTAAGTATACTACCGTTACAAAAGCGCCTAAAAATCTGTTCCTGTTTACAAAGGCGCACATAAAGAGCGTAAATACTCCGGTTATAAAGCACTTAAGGATCATCTCCAAAGTGCGCTCTCCGTACAAAGACATACTCGTTACGCTAAGAGCCATCGCAAGGATAAAAGCTACCGCTTCATCCATTTTTAATATAGAATTCTTGCCCGTAAATATGTCCGAGCGTGGGAGGCTTTTTATTCTTTGAAAAAGATTCACAGCACCCTCCCTTCTCCGGTTACGGCATTAAAAATGCATACCGAGCCGGCTCCCCCAAAGCTTTCCTCAAGTATTGCATACAGCTGTGCATCATCCTTTAGCGTAAAACAGATAACAGAACTTCCCCCACCGGGTATCTTTCTTGGAATCCTTTCAGGATTATCTGTAAGCATAAAAAACGAAAGATCTGTGCGAAGTAAAGAAAGATCCTTCTCCGAGCGGATTTCGAAGTTGCTTTCGGTATTATCAAGCAAAATCCGGTTTACGCTGACGCTGAAATTTCGCGAAAGCAAGGTTCTGACCATTCCAAGCGAAGTTTCAAGCATACTTTGAACAGCTCCGGGGATTATAGGATTCTCATCCGCATTAACCGGCTTTGCCGTATCAAGGATCATAACTACGCCGCTTGTAACCGGTCTTTCATCAAGCCTGACCATCAGCTCCCTTACCTTCGCTGAGAGCTTGTAATTGATCCTTTTAAGCGGATCCCCGGGCTCATACTTTCTGTAATCATACCCCGGAAATCCTGCAAAAGTGGCATTCGCCTCATCAATAGTCTCATCGGAGCTGTCATCATTAAAGGCACTCCTCATAGTCTCCTCAAGCAAAGGCTCCTTCGCAGATATTTCAGGTATGTCAGGTTCCACGCCGCAGATCTGTATACTTCCCGTTACTTTAACCGGAAATCTCGCTATTCCGAAGAAGTCTTCACAGACAGCCTCCCGAACTCCTACCCTCGCTCCCCCGGCTAAATTTGCACAAAAAATCAAAGGGATACTTTTATATCTCTTTGACATTACCGAAACATTGATCTCTTTTTCTTTAGCCTCAAGGGAAGCAGTATCAAGAACGCTTATACGTATCAGAGATGTTGGGAGGATGCTCCTGTTTCTTACGGTGACATCCATTGAAATACTCTCGCCTTTTTCGGCAAGGCAGACCCCTGCGCCTTTTTTATTTGACAGACTGACCTCAGAAAATCTTGAACTAATAAAAGCTAAAAGTACAGAAACTCCGGGAGCCGCAAAAAGAGCAATTAGCAAAAAATATCCGACCCTCGCGCTGCAAAAGAGCGCAAAAAGGGTTACAAATACCGCGGAGCTGAAAAAACCGTCAGCAAATCTGAAATAATCATTTCTGCGCCTTGGTTTAAGTCCGCCTATTTTATCCTCTTTTTTAGCTGCCCGGTCTTTTTTTCTCAAATCGGAACCTCCACCGAGCTGACGATATCTTTCACAGCCGCAAATCCGTCCCCCCAGTCAGACTTTCCTCTCGGAGAAAGCATAAGTCTGTGACCGAATACATAGGGTGCCAAGAACTTAATATCATCTGGAAGAACGTAATCTCTTCCGGAAATATATGCAAATGCCTTAGCGCAGCGGATCATAGCAATACTTCCCCTGGGACTTATTCCGAGCTTTATCCCCTCGTTTCTGCGGCTTGCCGTCACGATAGATAAAATATACTTTTCCACCGCCTCGGACACGGATACCTTGTCCGCTTCATCGCGCAACGCAAGAATATCCATCGGTTCTATTACCGGCGAAAGATTCCTGGCATCGTTCTCTCTTCCCTTTCGGATGATCCGGAGTTCATCCTCTTCCGTGGGGTAACCGATGTTTAGTTTCATAATAAACCTGTCCATCTGGGCTTCCGGGAGGGAATATGTTCCGTAAGTCTCTACGGGGTTTTGCGTAGCAAGAACCATAAAAGGCTTCGGAAGATCGTAGCTCTTTCCGTCTATGGTAACCCGAAGCTCTTCCATCGCCTCCAAAAGCGCGGACTGTGACTTAGGTGAGGAACGGTTTATCTCATCCGCCAAAAGGAAGTTGCAAAAAACCGCTCCTTTCCTGAACTCTACCTCGCTGCTACCCTGTCTTATAAAAGAAAAACCGGTGATATCCGATGGCATTATATCCGGCGTCATCTGTATACGCCCGAACTCGCCGCCGCAAGAAACTGCCATAGCCGCAGCGAGCTGGGTTTTGCCGACACCGGGCACATCCTCGATAAGGACATGCCCGCCGGCGAGAAGCGCCGTGAGTACCAATTCGGTAATCTCCGGTTTTCCGATTATTACTTTTTCAACATTACATAGGAGCGAGCTTATACGCGAATCACTTATATTCTGTCGCAGCATTGAATGTCTCCGTTATACTTTTTTCTTAAGTTTATCTACAAGTTCCTCGATACATCCGTCCTTGAAGGGGCTGTTTAAACCTACCTTTGCAAGCATAGGCTCGTAAAAATCTCTTGCCGAGAGCTTGCAAAGCTCTAAATATTTATTAAATGCTCCTCTATAATCCTCGTCCATCTTAACCTTGAACTGCATAGCGCAAACGCTGGCAAGCACATAGTCGATGTAGTAGAAAGGACTCTGGAAAATGTGGCTCTGTCTCTGCCAGAAGCCGCCCTCTCCAAAGAAAGGATCTCCGTCGAAATCAAGATGAGGACGATAGGTCTCCTCAAGCTTTTTCCAGGTAGCCTTACGCTCCGCAGGAGTCATATCGGGGTTTGCATAAACGATATGCTGGAACTCGTCTACCATACATCCGTAGGGAACGAAGATAATGGAATCCTCAAGGTGCATAGTAAGATAATCATCCTTGCGGTCTCCGAAGAAATTCTTCATCCAGCCGTAGGTAAAGTACTCCATCGACATAGAGTGGATCTCGGCGGTCTCCATTGTGATATCGTTATGTTCGATTATCTCGTCGTCTCTGTTTATAAAGCCCTGGAAAGCGTGTCCGCATTCGTGTGTGATAACGTCAACATCTCCGCTGGTTCCGTTAAAGTTTGCAAAGATAAAAGGAGCCTTGTAATCCTGCAGGAATGTCATATATCCGCCCTGGCGCTTGGTCTTTCTTCCGAGTACGTCAAAGAGCTCATGATCCATCATAAAATCAATAAACTCTGCAGTCTCGGGAGAGAGCTCTCTGTACATATCCTGTCCGGCCTTAAGGATCTCCTCCGGAGTACCTGTGGGAGCGGGATTTCCGTTTGTAAAGTAAACGCCGTTATCGTAGAATTTAAGCTTGTCTACGCCGATGCGCTTTCTTCTTGTCTCGTGAATATCGGAAACAAAAGGAACAAAGGCCTCTTTAACCTGCTTGCGGAAGTTCTCAACTTCTGCCTGGCCGTAGCTGTTTCTCTGCATTCTCATATATCCGAGAGGAATATAGTTTTCAAAGCCAAGCATCTGTGCCTGCTTTGTACGATTCTTTACCATCTTGTCGTAAAGATCGTCGATCTCGTCCGTAACGGTAAGGAAATAATCGCTCATCGCCTTAACCGCGCGCTTACGAACATCTCTGTCCTTAGATGTTGTAAACTTGGTCATCAGACTAAGGTTGTATGTCTCTCCTTCGAACTCGATCTTTGCGGTTGCAATAAGCTTTGTATACTTACTTACAAGCTCATTTTCCTCCTGCATAAGAGGGATAAGCTTCTCGTCGAAAGACTTAAGGGAAAGTTCCATATTTTTGAAAGCAACTTTTCCCATCTTCTCCTCAAGGAAAGGTCTGTAGGGAGAGTTAAATAGAACTTTATTGTACTCGTTCATACAATTTTCCCACTCGGGATCGAATGAATCGTAGTACTCGTTTTCCTTGTCGTAAAACTCGTCCGTTGTATCAATGTCGTGACGGATATGGGCGATGGTGTGCTGTGTGGAGATATGTCCCTGGATCTTGTAATAATCCTGATGAACCTTCCACTGCTCTTCGCCGCTTTTGGCTTCCTTAAGGCGCCTTATCAGATCGGCATAATCTGCCTTCATCTTATCGAGCTCTATGCGCTCGTAAGGAAGTTTTGAAAATTTTTCCATTAAAACTATTTCTCCTTCTTGCTTAAAAGCTTATATTCAAGCTCTGTGCCCTTCCCCTTATAGACCCCAAATACGCGAAGCATATACTTGTCCGTAACGAATCTGACCTCAGGCTTGTTTTCCGTATTTTTAACTCCAAGCTGTACCTTTGCTTCCCCCTTAAAAACCTCTGCGGGTACGGCCTTTAAAAGTTTTTTCTCGGCATAACCAATGACACTTTCTTCAAGGGATGCCTGTTTGTCCTGCTTTTGCTCAAGGAACTTAACTTTCAGAGTCTTTTCCAAAAGCGGGCTGATGCAGGATGTCTTTTTAAAATAGCTGCCGATTATCACATAGATCGCATACTCAAAAGCTGACTGGCTGTCGCCGTTTTTTTCTTTTTCCATACCCTTTTCCTCCTGTGAAAACACTATTTCTTATATTCTTTAAAGCCCTCACCGAATACTTCGCTCGTCTCCGTAACCATCACAAAAGCGCCGGGATCGACTTCGTGCGCCGCGTTTGTGATCATATAGGTCTGGGACTTGGAGCATGCGCAAAGTATCACATCTCTATCCTCTTTTGTATAACTTCCGATTGCTCTTATTATCGTAGATCCTCTGTCCGTGAGTTCACTGATCTTCTCCGTAAGAGCATCGGTATTGTTCGTAATTACGATTACCAGCTTTCCGGCGCCAATGCCGTAGAGCACGCGGTCGATCACAATTGAAGCCGCAAATGAACAAATAAGACCGTAAAGCACTGCGTCCGCATCCTTAAACACGGGCCAGCCGATCAGTATTACCAAAAAATCCGAAACTGCAGTAACGATTCCAAGCGAAATATGCGGATGCTTTACCTTGATGATCATGGAAAGGAAATCCATTCCACCCGAACTGCTTCCGCGCATATAGAAAAACGCCATTCCGGCGCCCATGCAAAGACCGGAATAGAGGGCCGCCATCATCCTGTTTCCCGTATAAAGCGGCAATAGCGGGAAGATCACATCCAAAAACAGGGTTGTGATGATCATTGTTTTTGCCGTTTTAGCAAGGAATCTTCCTCCGACTATCTTGTAGCTCGCTATTACAAGCGGGATATTCATAATAAGGGTCATAACACCGACGGGCAACTTCCAAAGATAGTTCAGTATCAGCGCGATACCCGAAATACCTCCGGGGGAGAAATTTGCCATCTTTGCAAAGGTGTAAAGACCCATTGCGTATAAAATACTTCCGATTACGTCACATACAGTATCAAGCGCGATCCTTTTAGCGCTCTTTTTAATCTCTTCTTTAGACTTGCCTTTAATAAAACTCATAAACTCTTCCTGATTTTGTTATAGGGTTTATTATAGCACAGATTATGCTCTGTGTCCCCCTATCTGGGCGTTTCTTGTGATCGTAGTCGCTCCGTCAAGGAGATTCATTCCCTTAATAATGGCATTCTTTCCGTATTTTTTCTTCACCTCTAAGGATGCCTTTTGAAGATTTTTCTCTTTTTCAAGAAAGATCTCCTGCTTTCGCCTTTCTTCCTGCTCCTTTTCAAAATCGGTAAAAAGGCTGAGCTGTTCGTACTCATCCCCACTTTTTGCCTCGCCTTCGGGGATAATATTGCAGGCTGCTATACTTAAGCGGCGCATACAAAGATCATTATCCATGATCCGTTCGTAGAGATTTCCCGCCGCTTCCCTTATCAGCTTTGTGGAGGATGTTTTAAAATCAAGATTCCACGTGCCGTGGGCATGTTTCGGGGTAATACGTCCGTATCTGTCTAAAGTAAGCTCTCCGTCGTAAGACCCAAGGTTTTTTGCATCCCTTACCGATTCATAACCTATGGTTAGGACAATCTGGTCCGTAACCATCCCTTTTCGTACAAGATCGAGACTTAAAAGCTCCGCCATTTCTCTTACTATGAGTCCGGCTTCTTTGTATTCGTATGGCCTCGTCATAACCTGTCCCTGGCTCAGGGAATTGGTTTGGGGCTTAAAACTCTTTGCATCCCCTATCGTACAGGGTTCCCAGCCCCAGGCATGGTCTATAAGAAGCTCAGCATTTACTCCGAAAGTTTTGTACAAAACATCCTCACAGCTCTCGGAATACTGTGCCACATCTCCCATTGTAAATAGTCCAAGCTTTGCAAGGCGCCTTGCCGTACCCGCGCCTACCCGCCAAAAATCCGTGATGGGCTTGTGGTCCCAAAGCTTTTCCCTGAACCCTCTTTCATCCAGCTCCGCAATACGTACGCCATCCGCGTCTGCCGGCATCTTTTTTGCAACTATATCCATTGCGATCTTTGCAAGAAAAAGATTTGTTCCGATCCCCGCAGTCGCCGTGATCCCCGTTTGCGAGAGTACATCCCTTACCATCTTCAGAGCAAGCTCATGTGCCGTACAGTGGTACAAAGAAAGATAGCTCGTCACATCAATAAAGACCTCGTCGCAGGAATATACAAGAACATCCTCCGGAGCCACGTACTTAAGATAGATCTTGTAGATATTTGTGCTGTACTTCATATACAGCGCCATTCTCGGCGTTGCGCAGACATAATCCACCTCAAGAGCAGGGTCTTCTTTCAGCTCACTTGCAAAAATACTCTTTCCCGAAAACTGCCTCCCCGGGGCCTTGTACTTTCTCTCCGCGTTAATATCCCTGAGTTTTGAAGTCACTTCAAAAAGACGGGGTCTTCCCGGGATGCCATAGGACTTTAAGCCCGGCGAAACCGCCAGACATATCGTCTTTTCAGTCCTTGAATTATCCGCCACAACTAAGTTGGCATCAAGCGGATCCAATTTTCTCTCCACACATTCAACCGATGCATAGAAAGATTTCAGATCGATTGCAACATAAATATGATCCATTAATTTAACGCATACTCGCAAAGGAGTTTCAAAACATTTTCGGCGCCGTCTCTGTGGCTTCTCTCGTATCCGTGAGATGCGTAAACGCCCGCTCCTATAAGTCCGTGTTTTAAGTCGTTTCCTGCGCCTAAGGTTGCCTCAACATCGCTTCCGTAATGAGGATAAATATCTACCGCATAGTCCGCGCCGCTCTTTTTCGCAGCCTCTACAAGCCCCTTAACAACGGGATAGCTGTAAGGGCCTCCGCTGTCCTTGGCACAGATCGATACCTGTCTTTCAGTGCAGGTTAATCCTTCACCGACACATCCCATATCAACGGAAATCGCTTCGGTACAGCCCTCGGGTACATTTCCGCATCCGCCGTGGCCAACCTCCTCGAATACCGTGATATGCGCGTACAGAGCGCGCTTGGGTGTGATCTTATTGTCTGAAATATATTTTGCAAGTCCGAGCAGTATTCCTACGCTTAACTTATCGTCAAGGAATCTTGACTTAATATATCCGGACTTTGTAACTCTAACCCTTGGTTCGAAGCAAACAATATCACCAACGGATATTCCAAGCTTTTGAACATCCTCCTTGCTCTTTACATCCTCATCGAGTACAACCTCGCAGGTATCCCATGAACGCTTAGTGTCGTTATACTCCCCGTTTACGTGTATTGAAGCGTTTACAAGCTGGAAGGTACCCTCATAGATTCCGTCAAATTTGGTAACTACTCTGACGTTCTCTCCCTCCGCATTGTTGGGGTTCATACCGCCTAAATTGGTAAGAGTAAGACGGCCATCTCCCTTTATTGTCTTAACCATACCGCCTAAAGTATCGGTATGCGCCTCCAGCAAAAGCCCGTCCTTTTTATTCTTACCGGTAAGGTCAACAACTACTCCGCCCTTGTTTGTTATCTGCGCCTTAAATCCGAGCTTTTCAAACTCCTTTTTCACCCAGCCGGCGGCTTCTTCCGTATATCCCGTGGGGGAGTCGATGTTTAGAAGAGCTGTTGTTTTCTCTACTATAAAGTCAGTGTATTTTTTTAAGCTGATTTTCTTTGTTGCCATTTCTTTGTCCTTCTTTTATTTCTTTATGTATTTCTTTATGTATTTCTTTATGTATTTCTTTATGTATTTCTTTTTGTTATTTTGTATGCCGCGTGTTTGGTTTTATATAACCGATGGCATCATTCATCCTTGTCCTCGCCAAAATCGTTGTCCTTTTCGTCAAGGAGTTTTCCCTTGTTGTCACGCTTTAGTTTCAGCTTGTTTTTGAACATATCCGCTATGAGCTTTCTGCCCTTTTCTGTGCTTAGATCGCCGATCTTAATCGTTCCCTTAAGTATGGAGACCATAAGTGCGATATAAGCCTCGCCGAGTGCTGCCGTAAGGGCCGCCGCAACGCTTCCCGAGATTGCCCCTCCTACTACCGAGCCCGCTCCCGGGATCAGCTTAAGGATCCCCGATACAACAGTTTTTCCCGCGATGGTCGTTCCGGCGGTTCCGAGAGTTCCGCTGACGATCGCGGCTATCGTTGATTTTTCCAGAGACAGTCCGAAGACATTGGTTATCGACGCGATCATCGCAATCTGTTCCGGAACAAGTACAAAAGAGTCCGCAACCGGGATAGGTACCGCTCCCGTTGCCGCCGCTGCCGCTGCCGCCGCGATAACGATTGCCTGGCTCCTTTTAACCTTAAGGGATATACTTGCCTTCTGAACCGCAACGTAAGTATTTTTAACAGCTTCGGGGATTACCTCGTAGATAAAGTCAGCAAGCTTATCAAGGCCGTGAGCCTTTATTACTGTATTCTCATCGATCTCGTAATCCTCTGCAAGTACGGGAACTACCTGGGAAATTCCCATATTCAGGCTGTCGATATGCTTTTTTAATTCTTCTGCGTCCTTTTTGGAAATAGACTGCGTCAGAACTACGATAACCGGAATCTGTGAATCCTTATTGAGGTCCAAAAACTTTCTTATGAAATTCTCTTCCACATCCTCAAAGCGGTGCGATGTGGCGCTGACGCAGTAAAGGATACAGTGGATGCTCTGCTCTATATCAAAGCTTTTATAACCCCTTCTGATCTCATCTCCGATCTCGTCAAGAAGCTTTCCGAGGGCATTATCCCCGCCAAGTTCAAAGCCCGGAGTATCGTATACCTGAAGTGGGAAACCTTCCTTCTTGTAGAGTCTTATATCCTGGGTAACCGGCTTCCCGATACCGGTCTGCGCGATCCGTTCGCTGAAAAGATTGTTTATAAGTGTGCTTTTTCCGACACCCGTTTTTCCGAGAAGCATCACATTAAAAACTTTCATATCCTTCTTTTCTTTTGCGATTGCTTCTTTGATACCGTCTGCAACATTTGCGGAATAAAATCCTGCCATAACTGCCTCCTCATCTGTCAATATCTTAATTCTTTTCAAGATTTCGAGTTTATCCATCCATAAACTCTATATCGAATATATCACAAGCTCTGAGAATCTGTCCGTCATCCATTGTAAGCGTTCTTCCAAACAGATCCATCTTTTTGACCTTTCCGGTCATCTGAAGATAGCTTCCTCCCTCTTTGAAAGCGTCCTCCACAAAGTAAGTTATCGTAACGAAGGGCGGATCGGCCGGGAGCCTTCTTTCAATCTCAGCTAACCTTCGGTTAATCTCTTCTATGACGCTCTCATCAAGATTTATTCTCTCGTCCGTAAGTCTCCCCGTCTCCGCCACAGCCTCGTCATACCCGACAAGAGCCGCGAAAGGCGAAAACTGCGCCGCCCGGTTTATCATACTCATATGCGGCCGCTTCTTTGACCTGTAATGCGGATGTTCTATTATGTCATCATACTTCCCGCTCATCCTGCCTCCTTTTTTTGACACCCCAACCCCGTCCCCCTGTGTCATTTTTTTGACCCCCGGGGACGGGGGTGCTGTGTCATTTTTCAGTCGAGGTTTATAGAGTCTGAGATGTAATACAGGTAGTTATGCTCCCTGCAATACTTTGTGATGTCCTCGCGAAGCGCCTCGTTCTTTGGCGTATCCTCAGCATACTCGATAACAAAAATATACGCCCCCTGATCGCCATATTTTTCTATATACTCGGTAAAGTATTCCCTGTCTTCATCTTCGGCGGGGACAAGCGTATTTTCATCCCAGTCTATCCCTGTATAAACACATTCCTGATTGATTCCGGTAATTACATCCGTCCAGGGACCAAGTTTTTCCGTATAGGCGTTAAGGAATGCATCACCACCATTTATAACTACGCTGACGCCCATTCTCCTTAAGCCCTTCATTATATTCGCAAGGCCTTCTAAGATTTCATCCGTAGGATAATTGTAATAAACATCACAGTTATCAACAAAGAAACCGTCTACGCCCTTCTCCAAGAGCGCCGGTGCGAGTTCCTCGAGGATAAATCTCTGCCATCTTTCATCGGAAACATCAACCCATTTTTCATCTTCCCAATTCTCGTAATCACCCAGCGCCAGGTCCCCAAACCTGTCGTAGTAATCTCTGAAATTCTCGATCGAGCCAATGTCTATATAGCTGTATATGCAGTTGCCGTAACGCGCTCTTTTATACTCATCTATTTCTTCCGCAGTATGATACTGCGCATCAATAACCAAATAATCGTAGTCGGAAAGTTCGTTTAAATCCCCATCGTAATCAAGGAATACTCCGTACTTTGCATCGTATTCGGGTAAGCTAAGGATATAAGGATGAAAATCCTCCTCTTTCTGCCAGGCAGTTTTATATCTGTCGCAATAATCAAGAAATTCCTGAGGAAGGTTTCTGTATATAGCGTAGCACATAGCGTTAAAATCTTTATTGGTCGGGCAAAATCCGCCACAGCGCTTATATACTCCTCCATCCTTGTCGTAAATAAAGAGCCAGCTTGACCCGCCGTCACAAACGTCCTTGGGATCAAGTTCCCGGGGATCTAAGCTGTAGAGCTTTTTAAGATCAATGTTTTTCTCGATATCTTTATACTGCTCATCTGTCAGCCTAAAAAGTAAAGTGTCACGATATGTCTCACCGTTGGTTAAGAAGTGTTCAAACTCCACTTCTATGTAACCATCACGTCTTACTTTTACAATAACCGACGGTGCCATTTCGAGAAAGTCTCCGGTAAAGTAATCCGTTCCAACAAGGTAGGTATCGCTTACCTTTGAAGGGTCGTATATGTCAAATATGTTACCCAATACGCTTGTATTTTTCCCATTTTCCGATGCCTTATTTCTTACTCTGATGACACTGGGAACAGCTATTAAAAGCCCGTCAGTCAAGACTATCGCTCCGATAACAGAAAGTATAATTATCAGTATTTTTTTATGTTTCTTTTGCTTTTCGTCCATATTGGTTTCGCTTTAACTAATATTTTTCAGTCTCTGTTTATTCTCATACATCTCTTTATCTGCACGATCAAATATATCTGACACGAGGCTGTCGGATGCCGGGATATACTCCGCGATTCCGGACGCCAAAACCGGTCTTGCTTTTTTCTTTTGATTCTCCACAGCAATATTTCTGAGCTTTTCCATCAGTCTGCTTCGATTGATATAATCGTCTCCGCTAATGAACACAACGAACTCATCGCCGCCAACTCTGAATACCGGGCTGTTAGCAAATGTATCTGACAGAAGTTTTGCCGAAGATCTGATATACTCGGCACCCGCCGCATGTCCCTCCGTATCATTAATTTTTTTAAGGTCATTCGCATCGCACACAACGATCGCGAAAGGAAGATAATCCATGCCGTTATCAATGTTTGACTGAACAGATTTTTCAAGCTCAATGTAGGCTGTTTTGTTCTTGACTCCCGTGAGTTCATCACGCCTTGCCAGCGCTTTCTCGGTATTAAGCTGCTTTAAGACCTGCTTCTCCTTCTTTACATCTGCATCAATATCCTCGACACCCACAAGCAAATGCGTTCCGTCGCTGGTCTTACGTACAGTCATCCTCGTATACTTCGCCCTTCCGTTTACGATAAGGCGATAATCGATATGGCACTCCTTACGACTCTCCAGTGCCTTGATCAAATACTCTTTATTTACAAATTCAGTAACCTGTTCTCTGTCGCTTCTGTGTACAACAATGGGTATGTTGCCCTCGCTCTCGGTAAAGAAATCATCTCCCGATTGTCTGATTTCAAGCTGGCCGTAGATATTGTTTGTATGGTAAGCGACATAGCTTGAATCACTGACGCTTACGTAATAAATGACATCATAGTTTGATGCAAGGCTTTCCGCGATTCTGCTGAATGTAATGCTCCTCTTTTGATTCTCAAGGTGCATTGTCTCAGCCGTAACTTCGTCGCTTATATCTTTGACGCTCAAAACGATGTGTTTTCCGTCAAAAACCCTCATTACCGTAAATCTGAAATGTTTGGCCTCCCCTCCGACCATGATCCTGTACTTATAGAAAAACGAGTTCCTGCCCTCAAGGTTCTTTAGTATCGTCTCTTTATAGTAGAGCTTTTCGGCAAATTCTTTGTCGTCAGGATGTGCATATCTTAAGGCATTCTCCCTCGTCTCTGCGTAGAAATCCTTGCCCTTCATAGGCACGTTCATGGAAGCATATGTTTCGCTTTTAGAGAATTCGCGGTACTCTCCCGATTCAATATCAATGTAGTAAATCGCCTCATAGCCCTCAGCCATGCTCTTTGCGATGTTGTCATAGGTCTCTTTTTTCTTTTTCTCACCGACCTCAACAAAGGAATGGATCACGCATGTACCGATCAAAAGTCCCATGGCGTAGAACGGGAAAAACGGTTCTTGTATCTGCAAAAGCTGAAAGGCCTCAAGGACAAGGCTGGTAAGGCCGACAGCCAGATAGCGTTCTCTCTCTTTTCCGGTATTTTTCCCGGCAATATACATCGTATATATTGTCGTCACCATATAAAGCAAAATCTGAAATCCGAAAATAACAAATCGCCCTTGCTCTTCAACATATTCATGATTCTCATTAAAAGAAAAAATAAAATGGAAAAATCTGTTGGCCATGAGCGCGGCAATGCCTATAAAAAACATCGCCCAAACAGAATAGTAAAGCACTTTGCTTTTTGCTCCCCTTTTATCAAGATAAGCAACGACATAATGCACCCAAGTCAGCATCGTAAGAAGCATAAATATGAAATAGAATACTGTAGCGGAATACAGAAATGGGAAGACTCCCCGCGCATCATTAAGATTGTATAGAATTCCCCATGCGGCATCGGTAAAATAATAGCAAGTCGCCGCTATCAGGAAAAACCTGTACCTTTTATCAACCCTTAGGCTCGCCGCATCCCGCTCATCACCCTTTGTCTTAATTCTGAAAGCATCTCTGTTTATAATGAAATTTAGTATGATTGCCAAGAATCCAACGCTTGAATATACCATCGTATCCTGCAAACCTCCTAAACAGTTTTAAATAACCGCTTATTATTCCATGAATGACCCCCCGGGACGGGGTTGCTGTGTCATTTTCCGTAACCGTTCAATTCCCCCTACTCATATATTTCGTACTGCATCATCTCATATTTGAGCCTGCTGCCCTCAACAATTTCCGGAGGAAGCAGCGCTCTCGCAACCAGTTTAAGATCGTCGGATTCGATATCCGTTCGGCGGAGATTCGCATAATCCCCCTCTATGCTTACAACTTCGTAATACCAGGTTTCCATATATCTCTCCTATATTCCCCCCAGCTTATATCCACATGTGTCATTCCCCTGTGTCAAAAAAATGAACCCCCAACCCCGTCCCCCTGTGTCATTTTGGGGTGCACAAAAACAAACAACTTTAATTATACCACATAACAAAGCGCTTATCTAATTTTTGCGCCCCGTCATCCGATCATATCGCAGTCATTTTCCATATTGTCCCGGAGGGCTCGTAGTATAGCCGTATCATCTTTTGCCTGCCAAAGACGATAACATGGCACTCGTAAACAAGCGTGTTGTCGGTAACATACACTCCGTCCGGAAGCTGCCTTGTTCCCCTGTGGGACTGGTCCCTGAAATCTTTAATTGTATAGGTTTGAAACTCACCGTCATCATCAAGCACCCGCACCTTCAAGGGGTAGATTGTCCCGTCTCTGGAGTGCTGGCAGATGACATCAACTGTTTTAAGCTCCGCTCTCATACGCGTACCTTCCCTTTTGTACGTATGAGTATAGAACGTTTGTTCGTATTTGTAAATCGAACAAATTATGAAGTTTTT